>WNGF01000583.1_pt1 | contig 57095 bp, 49 predicted proteins | sample 5400641 | NCBI WGS metagenome assembly WNGF01 (sample SAMN13153371, study PRJNA577476) | soil metagenome | isolation source: 80 cm soil or saprolite under grassland replicate 2 | place: USA:California | collected 2016-06-15
GCGCCGCCGGAAGAAGGCCGACCCCCGATAGGCACGACGAACCCGAATCCCCACCATGCCGACCTCCCCCACACGACAGCGCACAACCACGGCCATCGCGGTGACGCCGGCCATTGCTCAGACCCCCCGGCGCCATCACACACGTCTATGGTGGCGACGACATTAAAACGAGCGACCGAGTGCCACAAGGCCCTTTCGCAAACAATTACCCGGTGTCACAACAGCCAGCCAGCCACCCACTCAACAGCGTCGCAGCTCAGCAAGGCCGCCAAGATCGTTTCACGACCACAACGTCACCCACTCATTTCGCGGACGGTAATCCTGGACTAAAGTCCAGGGCACCTAGACCAAAGTCCAGGAAACATATGGGGAGGCGGGGCGGACGGCGGATGGCATTTCTGGTAGACAAGACGCCGTGACCGGAAAGCCGCATCGACACTGGCCTGTCATCGCCATCGCTCTGGTGGCGATCGGCGCGGTGATCGCGGGTCTCGGCTACGTCGCCAGCTCCATGACCCATCCGCGTCGAGCGTCAGCCGCCGCCCCGACCCCGACCCGAGACGGCGAGATCCCGGACAACGCAGAGGACCCGCTGCCGGCGACCGAGCCGTCGTCAGCGGCGCCATCACCGACGCCCAGCCGGTCGCCCACGTCCCGACCCGCAACACCGAAGCCGAGGGCGACGACCAAACCGCCGCCACCACCTCCGGCCCCCGACACAGTGGACCTATGCGACCACAGGTGGGCCGGCCGCCGGCACCGGCCGCGTCCTGCGCTACATGGTCGCGGTCGAGACGAGCACCGGCCAGGACGTCAAGGCGTTCGCCGACCACGTCCAGTCGACCCTCAACAACACCCAACGCGGCTGGATCACGAGCGGGCGTTGGGGGTTCCAACGGGTTGTCGCGGCGCCGGCCGACTTCACCGTCTGGTTGGCGACCCCGGTGACGACCGACACGATCTGTGCCCGCTACGGTCTCCGGACCGAGGGCAAGGTCTCCTGCCGCGGTGGGCCGAACGTCGTCATCAACCTCGACCGCTGGCGGTTCGGCATCCCGGCCTACGAGGGACAGGTCGGCCAGTACCAGCATCTGGTCATCAACCACGAGGTCGGCCACTTCCTCGGGTTTCTCCACGTCCTCTGCCCCGGCGCGGGCCGGCCCGCCCCGGTCATGCAGACCCAGTTCTACGGCATGAACGGCTGCGTGCCCAACGTCTGGCCCTACGCCGAGGACGGCACGTTCCTCACTGGCCCGCCGCCGTAGGAAGGCCGCTGACCAATGCGGCGAGGCGCGCCTCGTCAAGCAGATCGGCCGGACGCACCGTGACACCGTCTCGGACGTAAAAGAACGCCGCTCGCACCCGTTCCAGCCGGGCGCGGGACAGCGCCGCCCACGCCAGGCGGTACGCAGCCAGCTGCACGGCGGCCGCCTCGGCCTCCGCCCCGGACGGCTGCGCGCCGGTCTTCCAGTCGACCACGTCGAACCCGCCGTCCGGGTCGGCGAAGACGGCGTCCATCCGGCCCCGGATCACCACCCCGGACACGACCGTCGCGAAGGGAACCTCAACCGCGATCGGCACCCGGTCGGCCCACTCGCTGGCCAGGAACCGCTCCTGCAACACGGCGAGCGCGGAGTCCGCGGCTGCGTCCTCGTCCGAGGCACCCGGCAGCTCATCCAGGTCGAGCAACATGTCGGCACCGAACCGCTGCTCCAGCCAAGCGTGAAAGGCGGTGCCGCGGCGCGCCCGGGGGTCGGGTCGGGTCGGCAGCGGCCGGCGCAACGTTCGCGCCAACCGCTCCGGAGCCCGGCGCATGGTCACCAGCTGTGAGACCGACAGGTGTCCCGGCAGCACGACGTCGACGACCGATCCGGCCGCGGTCAGTGACGCCCGCTCGGCGAGCAGCAGCGCCGCTTCGTACCCCCACCGTTGCGCATCCGTATCGTCCACATCGGACAGGTCGGGGGCGGAACGCACCAGTGCGGCGCCTTCTTCCAACGCCGGCCGGCGCGCGCCGAGCGGATCGCCGGGCCAGCTCGCCCGGGCCACCTCCACCGTGGTCGGGTTCTCCGCCTCCGGCCCCGGATCGGGAACCCACTCGTCCACGACGCCAGCGCCGGCCAGGCAGCGGTCGCGGACCTCGACCAGGAACGGCGACGGGCCCCGCCGCTCCTTGACACCCTCGCCCCACCAGTACCCGCTGCACAGCAGGAGCCGGCGGGGCCGGGTCACCGCGACATAGGCGAGCCGGCGCTCCTCCCGTACGTCATGCTCGCGCCACTCCGCATGGAACGCCTCGACCGCGGTGGCGACAGCCTTCTGGTCACTCGCGCCGGCCAGGTCGAAGACCGGCAGCCCGGCTCGGTCGCCGCGCAGCGGGAACGGCAACACGCCAAGCCCGTGCAGCCAGTGGTCCGCGGAGCTGGTGCGGCTGGGGAACACGCGAGCGGTCAGGCCGGCGACCGCGACCACGTCCCACTCCAGCCCCTTGGCCGCATGCGCGGTCAGGATCTGTACGGCTCCTTCGACCACCTCGACCTCGCCCGGCGCGAGCCCCCGCTCCTCGAGCTCGGCGGCCGCCAGGTAGGCGAGGAAGCCGGCCAGCGTGCCACCGTCGGAGTCGGCGCTGAACCGCGCCGCGATGTCGCCGAGCGCGTCGAGGTGCCCGCGAGCCAGCCCGGCGTCGCCCGGCCGGGCAGCCACCTCCACGTCAAGGCCGGTGGTCCGTTCGATGTCGGCGATCAGGTCAGGCAGCGACTGGTCGAGCCGGCCGCGCAAGGCACGCAGCTCATCGCGCAAGGCGGCCAGACGCCGGTGCCCCTCTGGCGAGTACCCCTCCGGCGGGCCGAGGTCATCGAGCGCCTCGACCAGAGCCCCTTCGTCAAGGCGGTCGGTGAGCCCCGGCTCATCGGACGCTCCGGCGAGACGGCGGCGGGCGGCGGCCAACGCACGGGCTCGCCGGTAGAGCGCCACGAGGTCACGGGGGCCGACCCGCCAACGCGGTCCGGTCAGCAGGCGCAGCAAGGCGGCGCCCTCGGTCGGGTCGGCCAACACCCGCAGGGTGCTGACGACGTCGCGTACCTCCGGGGTGTCCAGCAGGCCGCCCAGGCCCACCACCTCGACCGGCAGGCCGGCGGCCCGCAACGCCTGCTCCAGCGCCGGGATCTGGGCCCGGGTGCGTACCAACACCGCGGTCGTCGGCCGCCGCTCCACCGGGATCTCGTACGGCGGAAGTTCGACACCCGCCGCCGTCTGCCACGCGGCTACCAGGCGCCCGGCGAGCCAGGACGCCTCGTCGAGATACGTCTCCAACAGTGCACAGTGGACGGTCGCGGTGGAAGCCAGCTCCGCCAGCCGGTCGGCCGGCGCCAGCTCGGCGACCCGGTGGCCGAAGGCGCGCAGCGGCGCGGACAGCGCATTGGCCACGTCGAGGATCTCCGGCCGGTTGCGCCAGCTCGTGCTCAGCGTCACCTCCCGCGCCGGCGTGCCGTCGGCGCGTGGGAACTCGGCCGGGAAGCGTTCGAGGGTGCCGGCGCTCGCGCCACGCCAGCCGTAGATGGACTGGCACGGGTCGCCGACCGCCGTCACCGGGTGACCGCCGCCGAACAGCGCCCGCAGCAGCACGACCTGGGCGTGGCTGGTGTCCTGGTACTCGTCCAGCAGCACCACCCGGAACCGGTCCCGTTCGATCGCGCCGACCTCCGGGTGCTCCCGCGCGACCCGCGCCGCGCGCGCGAGCTGGTCGCCGAAGTCCATGGCCTCCAACATCAGCTTGCGCTCGGTGTACGCACGAACCATCGGCAGCACCTGCAGGCGCGCACGTTGCCGCGCCAGCAGGTCGCGCACCGTCGCTGGCATCCGGCCCGGCTTGGCGGCGACCTCCTCGAAGAACCGCCCGGTCCACGCCGCCACGTCGTCCGGCGAGCGCAGGTGCTCGGACAGGTCGGCGGCCAGCTGGAGCACGGCGTCGGTGACCGTGGTCGGGGCGAGGGTCACGGCGGACATGTCGCCGTCGTACGAGCGCACCACCATGTCGGCGAGCTGCCAGCGGGCCGCTTCGGTGAGCAGGCGGGTGGTCGGCTCGTACCCCGAGCGCAGGCCGTGCTCGCGCACCACGCGGGCGGCGTACGAGTGGTACGTCGCCACGGTCGGCTCACCCGCGAGCAGCTCGTCGCGCCCCAGCCGGCGGACGAGCTGGGACAGCCGGGCCCGGATCCGGTGCGCCAGCTCGCCGGCGGCCTTCCGGGTGAACGTCAACCCGAGCACGTGTTCGGGGTGCACGTGGGAGTTGGCGACCAGCCACACCACCCGCGCCGCCATCGTCTCGGTCTTGCCCGACCCGGCGCCCGCCACGACGAGCAGCGGTTCGACCGGCGCGGCGATCACCTCGGCCTGCTGGGCGGTCGGTGCCGGCAGGTGCAGCAGCCGGGCCAGCTCGACCGGCGTGTACCGCGGGCCGGCGTCGGCGGCCACCCGGGCCGCGGCGGGAAACAGCTCCTGCTGGGTCACTCCCCTGTCACCTGCCGCCCCTTGCCGGAGATCGGGCACGACGTGCGCACCGGGCAGACCCGGCACTTGTTGTTGGCCACCGCCTCGAACGTGGATGCCGCCATCGCCTTGGCCGTACGCCGGATCAGCGCCTCCGCCCAACCGGGGTCCTCGGCCTCGGCCAGCGGCGGCTGGACCTGTTCCCGCGCCGCTCCCGTCTCACCGCCGAGCTGGACGAGCGCCGCGCCCCCGGGCAGCGAGGACTCCTCGAACGCGCCCGCCTCGATGGCCGCCTGGTAGGCGCCGAGCTGAGGATGCTCGGCGAGGTCGGCGTTGGGCGGCGCGCTCTTGCCGGTCTTCAGGTCCACCACGACGAGCCGGCCCTGGTCGTCGATCTCCAGCCGGTCGACCCGTCCCCGGATCTCGATCGGCGCGTCCGGCGCGTCGAGCTCCACGAGGAAGTCCCGCTCGATGGCCAACAGCCGGCGCGGGTTGCCGGCCAGCCAGCCGATCAGCTTGTCGAGCATCACCTCGGCGCGTTCCCGCTCCCGGCCGGCCAGCCAGCGCGCGGACACCTCGATGGCGTCGAACCGCTCGGCCACGTAGGCCACGAGCGCGGCCCGGTCGACGCTGGCGTCGGCGGCGAGCATCGCCGCGGCGTGCACCAGGTTGCCGATGCTCTGCTCCGGCGTCTGCTGCGTCGCGCCGCCGTGCCGCTCCAGCAGCCAGCGCAGGCTGCACCGCTCCAGGCTCTCCACAGTGGACGGTGTGACGGTCACCGCCTCCCCCGCCCCGGCCAGCGGTCGCTCGTCGGAGAGCGGGCACAGGCCCCACCACTGGTCGGGATGCGCACCCGGCACGTCGGCGGCGGCGAGCTGGGCGAGGACGGCCGCCGCACCGCGCCGCCGGCTCTCCGGCGCCGCGGCGTCAGCCACGACGGTACGCAGTTCAGCGACTAACGCGGGTAACGCCAGCGCCCTGGGCAGCAGGGGCGGGTCGGGTTCACCGCCCTCGGCCAGCTCGTCGAGGAACCGGCTCGGCAGCTCCTCGGCGTCACCCGCCGAGACCGCCGTGACGATCAGGCGGCTGCGGGCGCGGCAGGCCGCAACGTAGAACAGCCGGCGCTCCTCGTCGAGCAGCGCGGCGACCCGGCCGACGGTGCCGAGCTCGCGGCCGGCCACCACGTCGACCAACACCTCCGAGCCGAGCACGCTGCCCCGCAGGCGCAGATCAGGCCAGACCCCCTCCTGTACGCCCGTGATCGCCACCACGTCCCATTCCAGCCCCTTGGCGGCATGCGCGGTGAGGATGCGCACCGCGGAACCCCGGTCCGCCGTCGGTGCGAGCACGTCGCCGGGCAGCTCCTGGCCCAGCACGTAGTCGAGGAAGACCTCGGTGCGCGCGCCCGGAAGCCGGTCGGTGAACCGGGCGGCCGTGTCGAACAGGGCCATCACCGCGTCGAGGTCACGATCTGCGGCGGCGCCTCGGTGCCCGCCCAGGGCGCTGGCCGCCGACCACCGCTCGGCCAGCCCGCTGGCGTGCCAGACCGCCCACAACACGTCTTCGGCCGTGGCGCCCGGTTCGGCCGCGGCCCGCCGGGCGACCGACAGCAGCCCGGCCACCGCCTTCGCCGGCGCCGCCCAGCGCCGCTCGACGGCCGCGAGCTCGGCCGGGTCCTGCAGCGCCTCGACCAGCAGTACGCCGGATGGCCGCCGGTCACCGGCCGCCAGCGCGAGCGCCCGCAGCCCTTGCCGCAGCCGCCGCTCGGCGAGCGGATCGGCACCGCCCAGCGGCGAGTGCAGCAGCGTGACCGCCGCCGGCTCGTCGAGGCGGTCGGGCTCCAGCGCGCACCGCAGCAGGAGCAGCAGCGGCGCCACGGCCGCCTGCCCCTGCAGCGGGAGGTCCTCGGCAGAGGTCGTCGTCGGTACGCTCGCCTGGCTCAGCGCACGCTGCACCGCCGCCAGCTGCCGGGCGGTCGAACGGACGATCACGGCCATGCGCGACCACGGCACGCCGTGCAACAGGTGCGCCTCCCGCAGCCGGTGCGCCACATAGGCCAGCTCGCTGGTGGCGGTGCGGAACGTGCGGACGTCGACCGAGCCCGGCTCGGCATCCGGCAACGGTTCCAGCTGGCGGTGCCGAGCCGGCCCGCGCAACCGCAGGGCGGCCCGCCGTGTGGCGGCGAGCAGGTCGGCCCCACAGCCGTAGCTGCGGGTCAGCATCACCTGCTGGGCGATCGCACCGCCCGCGGTGCGGAACCGGTGTGGGAAGCCCAGCACGATGCCCGGGTCGGCGCCACGGAACGCGAAGGTCGAGGAGTCGGGATCGGCGAAGGCCACCAGGTGCTTGCCACCGCCGGCGACCGCCGCGAGCAGGTCGATCTCGGCCGGGTCGGTGTCGGGAAGCTCGTCGACATAGACAAACGCGAGGCGGCGGCGCTCCGCGTCGAGCAGGTCGGGTTCGGCCAGCAGCAGGCCGGTCGCGGCACGCACCAGCTCGGCGTAGTCGTAGGCGACCGAGTCACGGTTGGCGGCGTCACGGAGGGCCAGCACTTGTGCGTACTCCCGCATGAAGCGCGCCGCGGCTTCCCAGTCGGCGCGGCGCAGCGCGAGGCCGTGGCGGGCGAGCTCGGCCGGGTTGACGCCGCGCTCGACGGCGCGCAACAGCAGGTCCCGCAGCTCAGCGGCGAACCCACGGGTGGACAGCGCGGGGCGCAGCGCCTCCGGCCAGCCGATCAGGTCGCTCTCCTCCAGGAGCTCGCGGATCACGAGGTCCTGCTCCGGACCGGTGAGCAGCCGAGGCGGCGGATCGCCGAGCTGGGCGGCGGCGAGACGGAGCAACCCGAAGGCGTACGCATGGAAGGTGCGCACCATCGGCTCAGCGGTCGTGACGGGGCCCCGGTCGGCGCCGAGCCGCGCCTCGATCCGGTCACGCAGCCGGACCGCGCCGCGACGCCCGAACGTCAGCACCAGGATCCGCCGCGGGTCGACGCCATCGGCCACCCGGGCGGCGACCGCCTCGACCAGCGCGGTCGTCTTGCCGGTGCCCGGCCCGCCGACCACCAGCAACGGCCCGTCGGTGTGCTCGACGATGTGCCGCTGCACCGGGTCGGCGAGGAGTGCCGGCCCGGTCGCCGCCGGAGCGGCCGGCCGGACCAACCGGTAGCTCACGCCGCCAGCTCCGCCGCGCTTCGCGCGCCACTAGCACTGCGCTCGCCGCCGTCGTGAGGCACCAACGCGCTGAGCCCATGCTCTGCTCGATGGCTCGCTCGCAAGCTTCGCTCGCGTGCTCGCTGACGCTCGCTCATGCCCGAGATGACATCACGCGGGTGCGACAGTTCTCGGCGGCGGGGGTGGCGCGTCGAGCGTGACCGAAAGCGACACCAGCCGATCGTCGCGGAGCCGGATCACGAACACGCCGCCGGTGTCGGGTGCGGCCGTCCAGACGAACCGGGCGGTCGCGCCATCGTCGTCCACTGTGGACCCCAAGACGCGCATCGGCGAGCTCGGCGGATGCTCGGCGTACGCCTTGGCGATCGCCTCGCGGCCATGCAGCGGACCGATCGGCAGGCCGGTGAACGTCGCGACCGCGTCCTCGTGGAACGTGGCGAGCCACGGACCGAAGTCGCCGGTCCGGACGCCCTGGTTGAACAGCGACTCGTGGCGGCCCACCGCGTCCATCAGCCGATCCTCCGTTCCAGCGCGTCCAGGGCGGTCGGCACGTCGCCGGCCACGATGAGCATCTCCAGCGCGGCCCGGGTCACGAACCGGGCGGGTACCAGCCCGCGCAGCCACTCGATCAGGCCGGTGTAGTACCGGTCGATGTCCAGCAGCACCACCGGCTTGGCGTGCAGGGCGAGCGCGGCGGTGGTCCAGACCTCGAAGAGCTCGTCGAGCGTACCCAAGCCACCGGGCAGGACGAGGAAGCCGTCGGACTTTTCGATCATCGCGTTCTTCCGGGACGCCATGTCGGAGGTCACGATCAGCTCGTCGGCGTCTCGATCGGCCACCTCCAGCCCGACAAGCACGTGAGGTATGACGCCGACGGTGTGCGTACCGCCGGATCTGGCCCCGGCCGCGAGAGCGCCCATCATGCCGATGCAGCCGCCACCCGAGACCAGGGTGTGGTCGCGGCGGGCCAGCTCCAAGCCGACGTCGCGGGCGAGGTCTAACCACCGGCGGTCAAGCGCGCGCGACGACGCGCAGAACACCCCGATCGCGGCCATGTGTCAGTCCGCCGGCTCCGCGTCGTGCTTGTTGGACGCAGCGTTCAGCGCCGCGTCCGACGCCATGATGTACGCAACCGCTTCCTCGACGCTGTCGGTGGCCAGGAGCAAGTCAAGATCCTCCGGGCCGATCTTCCCCTCGGCCGCCATCGTGTCGCGCATCCACGCGAGCAGCCCCTTCCAGTACCAGGTGCCCATGAGTACGACCGGGAAGCGCGTGACCTTCTTCGTCTGCACCAGGGTCAGCGCCTCGAACAGCTCGTCCATGGTTCCGAAGCCGCCCGGCAGGACGACGAACGCCTGTGCGTACTTGACGAACATCGTCTTGCGCGCGAAAAAGTAGCGGAAGTCGATGCCGATGTCGACCCATTCGTTGAGACCTTGCTCGAACGGCAGTTCGATGCCCAGGCCGATGGACAGCCCGCCGGCCTCGGCCGCGCCCTTGTTGGCCGCCTCCATGACCCCCGGCCCGCCACCGGTGATCACGGCGTAGCCGGCCTGGGCCAGCATGGCGCCGAGGCGTTCGGCCAGCTCGCACTCGGGGCTGTCCGGTTTCGCCCGGGCCGAGCCGAACACGCTGACCGCCGGCGGGAGGTCGGCGAGGGTGTCGAAGCCCTCGACGAACTCCGACAGGATCCGTAAAGCCCGCCAGGCATCCTTGGTCTTCCAGTCGGCGCGGGTCCGGGAGTCGAGCAGCCGCTGGTCGGCGGTGCTCGGTGGAATCGCCTCACGACGCAGGGTGACCGGACCTCGGTGCCGCTCCGGCCCCGGGACCCGGCCATGCTTGCCGTTGCCCATGGTCACCACGGTAGTAAACGTGCGCTCAGCCGGCCGGATGGCCGGCGGGGGTGGCCGGCCGGGTGGCCGGATGGCCAGGTGGCTGGCCGGCCGGCCGGTCTCCGGCGAGTGCCGGCGGGGTCCGCAAACTCGGTGGACACCGGCGCGGTATCTGGAGCAACCTTTTCCCGCTCTAGTGCGTCGTACAGGGTACGCGGGGGCCTCCGGGGGGCGGCATGTTGAGTCGGGTGGATCGGGAACGCCGGCGGCGCCGGCTCAACCGGCAGATCCAGGAGCTGTTGATCCAGCGCCGGTTGAGCCGCGGGCTGCCGGCGGAGCCGGTCGAGCCGGGCCCGGAGGCGGCGGACGAGGTCGCCTGAGCGGCCGGACGGGGGCCGCCGAGCCGCCGACTCTACCCGGCCAGCCAGCGGCGTAGCACGTCGGCGCCGTCACGGATCTTGGCGATCTCGACGTACTCCTCACGGGTGTGCGCGAGGTTCGGATCGCCGGGGCCGAAGTTGAGCGCGGGAACGCCCAGGCCGGCGAAGCGGGACACGTCCGTCCAGCCCAGCTTGGCCTGGGGCGGCTGCCCCACGGCGTCAAGGAGCTCCTTGGCGGGCGCGGCGCCCAGCCCGGGCAGGGCGCCCGGCGCCAGGTCCACGATCTCCACCGGATAGCCGTCGAACACCTCCCGGACATGGGCGACAGCCTCGTCCGCCGAGCGGTCCGGGGCGAAGCGGTAGTTCACCTCGATGCGGCACTCGTCCGGGATCACGTTGCCGGCGATCCCACCGTTGATGCGTACCGCGTTGAGCCCTTCCCGGTACGTGCAGCCGTCGATGGTGACGCCGCGCGGCTGGTACGCGGCCAGCCGGTCGAGCACCGCGCCGGCCGCGTGGATCGCGTTGCTGCCCAGCCAGGAGCGGGCCGAGTGGGCGCGCCGGCCGGTGGTACGCACGTCAGCCCGTAGCGTTCCCTGGCAGCCCGCCTCGACCAGGCCGCCGGTCGGTTCGAGCAGGATCGCGAAGTCGGCCGCCATCACGGCGGGGCGGGTCCTCGCGAGGCGGGTCAAGCCGTTGCGCTCCGACTCGACCTCTTCGCAGTCGTAGAACAGGTACGTCACGTCGTACCGCGGCTGGGTGACGGTCACCGCCAGGTGCAGCGCGAGGGCCAGGCCGGACTTCATGTCGGAGGTACCGCAGCCGCTGATCCGCTCCTCGTCCATTGTGGACGGAAAGTTGCCGGCGATCGGCACGGTGTCCAGATGGCCGGCGAGCACGACCCTGGTCGGCCGGCCGGGACGGGCATGGGCGATGACGACGTTGCCGTCGCGCTCGACCGCCAGGTGCGCGCTGGTCGCCAGGGCCGCGGTCACCTGGTTGGCGATCTCGGTCTCGTTGCCGGAGACCGACTCGATGTCCACCAGGGCGCGGGTCAGCTCGACCGGGTCGGCCAGGTTCTCCGTGCTCAGCATGGCCCGACCATAGCGGTCCGGTAGATTGCGCGGCGTGGGAAGCTCGTACGTCGACCGCCCGGCCTGGGGATACGGCCTGGCCACGATCACCGATGCGGGCCAGGTGCTCGACACCTGGTACCCGAAGCACTGGCTGGGTCTCGGCGATCCCATCGTCAAGCCGCCGGTTACGCCACTGCCACCGCTGTCACATCCCACGCTGCGCTCGGAACGGGTCGACACCTTCATCGGGTCGCTCGCCGACCCGCCGAAGGACGCCCCTGACGTGTACCTCCGGCTGCACCTGCTGTCGCACCGGCTGATCCCGCCGCACGGGGCCAACCTCGACGGCATCTTCGGGCTGCTGGCCAACGTCGCGTGGACCTCGGCCGGGCCGTGCCCGCCCGAGCGGGTCGACGACCTGCGCTGGATCGAACGGGCCGCCGGGCGCCGGCTGACCGTCTACGGCGTGGACAAGTTCCCGCGGATGATCGACTACGTGGTGCCCTCCGGCGTCCGGATCGCCGACGCCGACCGGGTCCGGCTCGGCGCGCACCTGGCCAGCGGCACCACCGTGATGCACGAGGGCTTCGTCAACTACAACGCCGGTACGCTGGGAACGTCCATGGTGGAGGGTCGGATCTCGGCGGGCGTGGTCGTGGGCGACGGCAGCGACCTGGGCGGCGGGTCCTCGGTGATGGGTGTCCTCTCCGGCGGCAACGCCGAGGTCCTGCGGATCGGCGAGCGTTGCCTGCTCGGGGCCAACGCCGGCATCGGCATCTCGCTCGGCGACGACTGCGTCGTGGAGGCCGGCTGCTACGTGACCGCCGGCTCGAAGGTCACGCTGCCCTCCGGCGAGGTGGTGAAGGCGCGCACACTGTCCGGTGTGGACGGTCTGCTCTTCCTGCGGAACTCGGTCACCGGTGCCCTGGAGGCGCGTCCGCGCACCGGTCGCGGCATCCAGCTGAACCCCGCGCTGCACGCCAACGACTAGCTGCACGCCAACGACTAAAGGCTCCCGATCGCCGGCTCCGTGATCCTGAACCGAGCCTCGACGCTCGCGTACACCCGTTGGCGCTGCGGGTCCAGGTTGAGTTCGGGTCCGCCGCCGAAGCTCTCCGCCGCGAATGCCAGCGGAACGATCGGCTCCGAGCGGCCGGACAGGCCGGCGTCGGCCAGCTCGATGAGGGCGACGAGCTCGACGCCCAACGCCGCGGCGTACTGGCGGGCTCGGTCGACCGCGTCCCGGAGCGCGGCGTGCCGGGCGTCGCGGTAGGCCGGGCTGTCCAGGCGCAGGCCCCACCCCAGGCCGCTCACCATGGTCATCTCGTGCTCGCTCAACGCCACGACCAGGTCGCCGAGCACCGTGAAGTCGCTGACCGTGATGTTGGTGGTGGCGTTGCCGACGTACCCCTTGATCCGCTCGCCGGAGGACTTCTTCGAGTGGTCCGGATAGACCCAGAGCCCCGCTGTCTCGCGCCGCTCGATCACCTCGCCGAACGTGTCGACCAGCTCTCGGAGCTCGTTGTTGCGTTCGGCGAGCAGTTGCAGGGCGCGCTGCCGGTCGGCGGAGCGCGCCGACACGGTGGCGGCGATCGTGGCGATCTCCGGATCCACCTCCCGGTGGGCCTCACCCCGTACGGCGAGAACCGGCGCGTCAGGCATGCGGCTCAGGCTAGCCGACGGACCGCAGCGCGGTGGGCCGCCAGTGTCGGCGAGCGCGCAGGATGTCGAGCACCTCGCGGCGAACCTGCGAGGGCTCGCCCACCAGACGGTCGTGTCCGAACCGCACAACAAGAATTCCACGCGCCGCAAGCAACGCGTCTCGGCGCAGGTCACGCTCGCGGTCGCGGGGGCTGGCCACGTGGTCGTACCCCCACAGCTCCAGCTCGCTGTGACAGCCCGCGGCCAGCAGCTCCACCAACCGGCTCAGCTCGCGCTGGCTTCGGATCCGCCGGTTCGGCAGCGCCTCCTGCAGCCGCTCCGGCGTCGTCAACCGGTCGGCGACCGCCCGGATCAAGGGCGCTCGCCGGCGGTCCCCGTCGAGCAGCGGCCAACTGTCCACCAGGGACCGCTCCAACCGGGTCACCGGAAGGCCGCCGCGGAACACCGCATGAGGTGGTCCTGGCGCGAAGCTGGATCGGCGGTGCACCACGAGGCCTGGTACGCCCCGCAGATGTCGCCGGTTCGACGTCGTCAGATGGATCGGACCGTCGTCCGGGGCTGGTACCCGCCAGGCAGCCAGCGCGGTCACGTGCGACAGCGCGGCATGGCCGTCCGCGTAGGCCAACGCGCCGCGCACGAGCGCATCGCGACTGCCGGCGAGAACGCGGTCGAGATAAACACCTGGGTACGCACGGACCAGGCGCCCCGAGCGCAGCGCCTGATCCAGAATCGCGTGGTCGACGTGAGCCAGTACATCCGCTCGGCGTAGGACGCCATCGTGGTCCGCCAGGAGGCGGCCGGGCCGCCGAGGGCCCACCGGATGGGGCGGGCCGGCGCTGTCACGCGGCGAGGCGGGAGGCGGCCGCCGCGATTCGGGCGTCGGGGGCGGTCAGAGCGAGGCGCACGTACCGGGCCCCCGCCGGTCCGTAGAAGGCACCGGGCGAGGCCAGAATGCCGCGGCGCGCCAGCCAGTCCACCGTGGACCAGCCGTCCTCGCCCCGGGTGGCCCACAGGTAGAGCCCGGCCGACGAGTGCTCGATCGAAAAGCCGGCGCCCAGCAGCGCACTCCGCAGCACCGAGCGGCGTTCGCCGTACACCCGGCGCTGCTGGCCCACATGCGAGTCGTCGCCCAGCGCCGCCACCATGGCCGCCTGTACCGGGGCCGGCACCATCATGCCGGCATGCTTGCGTACCGCCAGCAGCTCCGCCACGACCGAGGCGTCACCGGCCACGAACCCGGCCCGGTACCCGGCGAGGTTCGTTCGCTTGGACAGCGAGTGCACAGCGAGCACCCCGTCGTACCCGTCGTCGCACACCGACAGGATCGAGGCCGGCGCGGACTCCCAGCCCAACGTCAGGTAACACTCGTCGCTGGCGACCACCGCACCGCGCGAGCGGGCCCAGTCCACCACCTTGCGCAGGTGCGCCGGCGGCAGCACCTGGCCTGTGGGGTTCGACGGGGAGCTCAGCCACACGAGGCGTACCGGCGCCGGCCCGAGCGAGACCAGCGAGTCGGTGCGGACGACCGAGGCCCCGGCAAGCCGGGCGCCCACCTCGTAGGTGGGGTAGCAGATCGAAGGGATCACCACGACGTCGCCGGGTCCCAGCCCGAGCAGGGTGGGCAGCCAGGCCACGAGCTCCTTGGAGCCGATCGTCGGCAGGACCGCGAACCCGGGCGCGGCCGCGCACCAGCGGGAGACCCAGGACGAGATCGCCGACCGCAGCGCCGGGCTGCCGGCCGTGAGCGGGTATCCCGGCGAGTCGGCGGCGGCGCACAGGGCCGCCTGGACCACGGCCGGGACCGGATCCACCGGCGTACCCATCGACAGGTCGACGATCCCGTCAGGATGAGCCGACGCCACGGCCTTCGCCGGCTCCAGCAGGTCCCAAGGGAAGTCTGGCAGGCCTGAGGAAACGGCTGACGGGACGCGGGTCAGCTCAGTGCTCACCCTCGCGTCCAGGGTGGGCCACAACCACGGCGTGGTCCTTGTCGATCTTGCCAATCTTGGAGGCGCCGCCCGGCGACCCGACGTCGTCGAAGAACTCGTAGTTCGCCGCCGTGTAGTCCTTCCACTGTTCCGGAACGTCGTCCTCGTAGAAGATCGCCTCGACCGGGCACACCGGCTCACAAGCCCCGCAGTCGACGCACTCGTCGGGGTGGATGTAGAGCATCCGGTTGCCCTCGTAGATGCAGTCGACCGGGCATTCTTCGATGCACGCCTTGTCCAGCACATCGACGCACGGCTCGGCGATGATGTAGGTCACGACTCGTCCTCTCCGCACTGCCCGCCGCGTATCCGCGGACCGTCTAAAGCCTAGTATCACGGGCGCGCGCACCGGCAGGAGGTGGTCGATCGTGCTCAGTCCGGAGGATCTCGGACACCGGGTGGTCGTCCGCCGGATCGCCGGCGTACGCGACAACCGCCCGATCTTCGCCGATGCCCTCGGGGAGCTGACCGAGCTCGGCGACGCCCACGTCACGGTCCAGACCAGGGGCGGGCTCGTGCGCGTACCGAAAAGCGAGATCGTGCGGGCCAAGCGCGTGCCGGACCGGCGGCGGCTGAGCGCGACGGAGGCCCTGGAGCACACGGCGGCGGCCGGCTGGCCGGCGCCGGACACCGAGCGGCTCGGGCAGTGGCTGCTCAGGGCGGCGCAGGGCTGGACGATGCGGGGCAACTCGGCGCTGGCGGCCGGCGACCCCGGGCGCCCGCTCGCCCAGGCCATCGACGACGTGACCGCGTGGTACCAGGCCCGGGAGCTCCCACCGGCCGTCACCGTGCCGCTGCCGCTGCGATCCGGGCTCGGCGCCGACCTGACCGCCCGCGGGTGGCACGCCCTGCCGCCGGTGCTCGTGCAGACCGCGCCGCTCGCGCCGCTCGCGGCGCTCGGTGCGCCGGACGGCGAGGTGGAGCTGGCGGCGGCGCCGTCAGCGGCCTGGCTCGCCATCGTGGCCGGGCGGAAAGGCGCGTTGCCGGCGGCCGCGCACCACATCCTCACCGCCGTGGCCAAGGTCCGCTTCGCGTCGGTGTACACCCAGAGCGGCGCACCCGCCGCCGTCGCCCGTGGCGTGGTGACCGGGGACTGGCTGGGCATCTCGCTGGTCGAGGTCGATCCGGCGGCGCGCCGCCGCGGGCTGGCGCGCCGGGTGACCCGGGCGCTTGCCGGCTGGGCGGCCGGCGAGGGCGCCACGCGGGCCTACCTCCAGGTGGAGGAGCACAACACGGCGGCGGTCGAGCTCTACCGGTCGCTCGGGTTCACCACCCACCACATGTACCGGACGTGGCTGAGTTGATTGGCGCTCGCCTTCGCTCGCGCGGCGCACCGGCTCTTCTGGCACGGTCTTCCCTCGTCGCCGCCGGGCGAAGCCCGAGCGGCTCCTCAGTCCAGACCGCGCCCGCCGGTGCGCGGAGTCAGCTGGCGCTCGCCGGTGTGCGACCTAGCGGCGCACGGCCCGGCGGGGCTTGGCCTTCGCGCTCTCGGTGTAGCGCTTCCACGCTTGCGACTTCCAGTCCAGGCCGAGCGCCATCACGACCAGCAGCCCGAAGACCGCGCCGCCGGCGGCGATGGCCAGGTAGTGCCAGATCTCGGCGATGAAGAAGCCGCTGCCCTCCTTGAGCGGGCGGGAGCCACTGGCGAACGGTCCGATGAGGACGGACAGCAGGCACGCGACGCCGATCGCGACGGCGAGATCGGCCAGCACGCGCGGCATCGGATGCCGGCGGGCCCACCAGAACGCCGCGCCGATCATCACCACGGCGACGGCGATGATTGCGATCAGCCCGATCCGGGTCTGGTTCGTCGCGCTCTTCGCCGCGGTGAGCCGCACGACGACCCGTGCGATCACGTTGGTGGCGAACAGCCCGGCCGCGAGCAGGCCGACCGGTAGCCAGCGTTCCTTCACGTTCCTTGCCTCCCAGGTCACGGTTCCGCACGAACTTTTACCTGGTCACGCGCTCAAACGCCAGGTGTCGACGGTGACGATTGAGAAACGGTACGTGCTGGACCTGCGACGGATGCCCGTACCAGCGGGACGACGCCGAGCGCGAACGCGATCGAGCCGGCGAACAGCGTGACCAGGCCCACCCAGTTGGTCCCGGCGAAGATCAGGTCGCCTTCGGCCGTCCGGTCGGCCGCGAGCACCATGACGGCCATCCAGGGTAGGGCCGGTGCGAGCGCGGCGAGCAGGCGCCCGCTGCCCCGGCAGGCGAGCAGCACCAGCAGCGGGTTGACCACCAACGCGGCCACCGGCGACAGCGGTACGTGGAAGCCGTGCCAGTACAGCGGGGACAGCAGCGCCTCGTAGACCCCGGTCACCCCGCCCAAGGCGGCCGCCACGACCACCGCCGCGACGCGCAGCGCGGGGTCGACGAGCCTCATGCCGAAGGATCGTCGTCGTCCGCGGCCAGCGGGACTCCAGCGAAGAGGTCGCTCTCCCAGCCGTACGGCCCGAGGCCCGGCCCCTTCTCGCCGACGGCCAGCCGGTAGTACTCCACGCCCATGAACTCGGCGCCGAAGTTGCCGGCGATCGTGAAGAGCCAGGACGTGGCCGGGATCTGGGTGGCGTGCGCCCGCAGCGCCGCGACCTTCGCCTCGGCGTGCTCGTGCGCGTCGATCCGTGCGGCGATCTCGTCGTCTGGCGTGCCGAACGGCAGGTCCTCGATGTTCTCGATGCCCTCGAACGGGTTCCCGGCCGACTCGCGGAACTCCCGCATGCCCGCTTCCATCACGCTGCGCGGCACACCCGTCCAGTACACCTTGGCCGGGCCGAAGCCTTCCTTGCCGGCGAGCTCCGCGGCGCGCATCGCCACCCGGTGGGCCTGGATGTGGTCCGGGTGGCCGTAGAACCCGTTCGGGTCGTAGGTCACCAGGACCTGGGGGCGTACCTCGCGCATCACGTCGACCAGGAACCCGGCCGCGGTGTCCAGCTCGGCGCCCCAGAACGCTCGCGGGTGCCGGTTGGCCGGGGTGCCCATCATGCCGGAGTCGCGGAACCGGCCGGCGCCGCCGAGGAACCGCCGGTCGGCGATGCCGAGGGCGGCGCACGCCCGGGCCAGCTCGCTGATGCGGTACCCGCCGAGCTGGTCGGCGTCGGCCGCGGCGAGCTGGGCCAGCTCGGGGACGTGGATCTCCCCCTCCTCGCCGAGCGTGCAGGTGACCAATGTGACCTGAGCGCCGTCCGCGACGTAGCGCGCCATCGTGGCGCCGGTGCCGATCGACTCGTCGTCCGGATGGGCGTGGACGAACAGGATCCGGCGGGCGGCAGGCTCGGTCACCCCTGCCACTCTACTGATCGGCCCGATCGGCATGACAACGACCGGGTTTCGGGAGAGCATCGCGGGGTGGACTATCCGGAGCTCGCCGCTCGTACCCGGCGTTTCACGTACGGCGCTCCCCGCGCGGTGACCGTCGCGGGCGACGGCACGCACGTGTCGTTCCTGCGCTCGGCCGGCCCCGAGGATCCGGTCGACCAGTTATGGATCTTCGACACAGCGACCGGCGCCGAGCGGCTGATCACCGATCCGGCAGCGTTGCTGTCCGCGCCGGACCCCGCCGGGCTGCCCAGCGAGGAGCGCGCGCTGCGCGAGCGGCTGCGCCTGTCCACCGGCGGCATCGGGTCGTACGCCCTCACCGGCACGGGCGCGGTAGCCGCGTTCGCCCTGCACGGCAAGCTGTTCCGCGCCGACCTGCGCGGCGGCGAGGTGACCGAGGTGCCGGCGGCGGGTCCGGTGGTCGACCCCCGGCCTGACTCCACCGGCCGCCGCATCGGGTACGTGACAGGCGGCACCCTGCGGGTGGCGGACACCTCGACCGGCACCGACCTGATGCTCGCCGCCGAGGACGGCGTCACATGGGGGTTGGCCGACTTCATCGCCGCCGAGGAGTTCCACCGCTTCCGCGGCTACTGGTGGGCGCCGGACGGCGAGAGCATCCTCGCCGCCCGGGTCGACGAGTCCCGGGTGCCCCGCTGGCACCTGCAGGACCCGTCAGCTCCGGACCAGCGGCCGCGCAGCATGGCGTACCCCCACGCCGGCGCCACCAACGCCGAGGTGACCCTGCACCTGCTCAACCTCGACGGCGGCTGGGTCGACGTGCACTGGGACCGGGAGACCTACCCGTACCTGGTCGCGGTCTCCTGGAGCGACCACGGCGGTCCGTTGATCACCGTGCTGCGCCGGCTGCAGCAGCACGGCCTGGTCCTGTCGGTCGACCCGCGCACCGGCGAGACCCAGGTGCACGCCGAGCTGACCGACCCGCGCTGGGTGGAGCCGGTGCCGGGCACCCCGTCCTACCTGCCCGACGGGCGGGTGCTGGTCGGCGGCGAGCTGGCCCACGACGGGTACGACGCGCGCTGCCTGTTCGCCGACGGCAGCCTGCTCACCCCACCGACCCTGTACGTGCGCCGGGTCTGCGGCCGGCTGAGCACCGGCGAGCTGCTCATCGAGGCCAGCGAGGGCGAGCCGAGCGAGCAGCATCTCTACCGGGTGCCCACGGCCGGGGTCGGCATGGGGGCGCCGAGCACCGACGTCCGCCGGATCACCACGTCGGCCGGCTGGCACCAGGGGCAGGTCGGCCGGGACGCCATGGTCATCGGGTCGGCCTCGCTGGACCACGCGGGCTGGCGGCATGTCGTCTACCGGTCCGGCGAGCCGGTCGGCGAGCTCGCCTCGTACGCGGCGGCCGCGCCGTACGCACCGCGCCCCGTGCTGGAACGGGTGACCGACCGGCGGGTGCCGACCGGCGTGCTCTACCCGCGCAGCCACGTGAGCGGTCGCAAGCTGCCGGTGCTGGTCGACATCTACGGCGGCCCCGGCCATCAGGAGGTGCAGAGCGTGCGACCCCGGTGGGTGGAACGGCAGTGGTGGGCCGACGCCGGGTTCGCGGTGGTCGTTGTCGACAACCGAGGTACGCCCGGTGTGGCGCCCAGCTTCGACAAGGCGATCCACCGGCGGATGGCTGACGTGGTGCTCGCCGACCAGGTCGACGCGCTGGCGGCGCTGGCGGACAAGCACGGCGATCTCGATCTTGCCCGGGTGGCGATCCGCGGCTGGTCCTTCGGCGGGTACCTGGCGGTGCTCGCCGTGCTGCGCCGCCCCGACGTGTACCACTGCGCGGTGGCCGGCGCGCCGGTCGCCGACTGGAGCCTCTACGACACGGCGTACACCGAGCGGTACCTCGGCCTGCCCACCGACGGCTCGGACATCTACGAGCACAACTCGCTGCTGGAAGCCGCCGCGGAGCCGCCGCGCGGGCCCGAGCAGGCCCGGCCGATGCTGCTGGTACACGGGCTCGTCGACGACAACGTGTTCGCCGCGCATACCCTGCGGCTGTCCGCCGCACTGCTCGCAGCCGGCCGGCCACACGCGGTCATCCCGCTGACCGGGGCGACCCATATGGCAACCGGAGTGTCGGAGGGGCTGCTACGCCTGGAGCTGGACTTCGTGCGCCGCTCGCTGCCGGCCTAAGCTGCGTTCATGAGCGAGCGAAGCGAGCGAATCAGCCAGCTCAGCCTCGTCGAGCCTCGCGACGGCACCGAGCGCAGCGAGGTGCCGGCGTGAGCGAGCGGAGCGAGCGAACCAGCAGGCTCAGCAGCGGGCGCGAGCGGCGGCTCCGAGCGGGACGCGAGGAGGCGGCGTGAGCGACTTCGACGCGGCGACCGCGGCGGTGGAGGCGGCGCTGGCCGCCGGAGCCAGGTACGCCGACGCGCGCGTGATGCATCGGCGGTACGAGGCGATGGAAGCCCGCAACGGCGAGATTGAAGAGATGGCTCAGAACGAGGACGTCGGCGTCGGGGTGCGTGCCCTGGTCGGGTCGAGCTGGGGCTTCTATGCCGTACCGGAGCTGACCGACCTCGCGGCCCGCAACGTGGGAGCGGCCGCGGCGGCGATCGCGACCGCCAGCGCCACGGTGCCCGGCCCGGGCGCCGATCTCGTACCGGCGGTCGCCAGCGTCGGCTCCTGGGCGAACGCGTGCGAGATCGACCCGTTGGGGGTACCGCTATCGGAAAAGGGCGACCTGCTGGTGAACGCCACAGGCGAGGCCCGCCGCGCCGGCGCCGACATCGCCGAAGGGGTCTACCAGATCTGGGACACCCGCAAGTGGTTCGTCTCCTCCGAGGGGCATCGCATCGACCAGCACATGCGCGAGTGCGGGGCCGGCATCTCGGCCACCGTTATCGGCGAAGGCGAGACCCAGCGGCGCTCCTACCCATCGAACCGGGGCCAGTACGGCACCCGCGGCTGGGAGCTGGTCAACGAGCTGGACCTCGGCAAGCACGCCACGCGGGTGGCCGAAGAGGCGCGGGCGCTGGTGACCGCGCCGCAGTGCCCGGAGGGCGAGACCACCGTCATCATCGGCGGCGAGCAGCTCGCGCTGCAGATCCACGAGTCGGTCGGGCACGCCATCGAGCTGGACCGCATCCTCGGCTGGGAGGCGGCGTTCGCCGGTACGTCCTGGCTCGACCTGCGCAAGCTCGGGTCGCTGCGGTACGGCTCGGAGCTGATGAACATCACGATCGACCCGACGATTCCGGGCGCCCTGGGCTCGTTCGGGTACGACGACGAGGGCACCCCGGCCGCCGCCCGGCACGCCGTACACGACGGCATCTGGGTCGGCGTGCTGGCCGGCCGGGACTCCGCCGCGGTCGCAGGTCTGGACTACGGCGGCAGCGTGCGCGCCGACGGGTGGGCGCGGCTGCCGATGGTCCGGATGACCAACGTGGGGCTCGAACCTGGGCCGCACACGCTGGAGGAGATGATCGCCGCGACCGACGACGGCATCTACCTGGACATCAACCGGAGCTGGTCGATCGACGACAAGCGGCTCAACTTCCAGTTCGGCTGCGAGATCGGCTGGGAGATCAAGAACGGCAAGCTCGGAAGGTTGCTGCGCAACCCGACGTACACCGGCATCGGGCCCATCTTCTGGCGCTCGATGGACATGCTCTCCTCGGAGATCGTGCCGTGGGGCACGCCCAACTGCGGCAAGGGTCAGCCGGGCCAGATCGGCCACACCGGCCACCCGGCCGCGCCCGCCCGCTTCACCAACGTCCGGGTGGGGGTAACGGGATGAGCCTCGCCTTAGCAACGCAGCTGGATGTGGCGGCGCAGGTGCTCGACCTGGTCCGCGCCGCGGTCGGACCGGACGCCGAAGCCGAGGTGCTGGTGGCCCGCGAGGAGCTGGCGCTGACCCGGTTCGCCAACTCGTTCATCCACCAGAACGTGGCCGACGCGACGACAGGCGTGCGGCTGCGGCTGCATCGCGACGGGCGCACCGCCGCCGGCGCGACGACCGTCACCTCTGACGAAGGGTTGCGCGAGCTGGTCGCCCGTACCGTCGAGGCGTCCCGGCTGGCCCCCCGCGACCCGGGTTGGCCGGGACTGGCGCCACCGGAACCGGTGCTGACCAAGGGTACGGTCGATGAGGCCACCGTCGGGACCGCGCCGTCGGAGCGGGCGGCCCGGGTCCGGGCGTTCGTCGACGCCGCCGCCGGGCTGGAGACGGCCGGGTACTGCCAGACGCGCTACATCAGCGCCGCGTTCGCCAACTCGGCCGGCCAGTCACTGTCCGGTGCCACCACGGCGGCCACGATGGACGGCATCGTGCGCACCGGCTCGTCGGACGGCGTGGCCCGGCTCGCGTCCAGCCGGCTGGCCGACATCGACGGCGCGATCCTCGGCGCGCGGGCGCTGGCCAAGGCGCGGGCCGGGGCCAACCCGATCGAGCTCCCGCCCGGTCGCTACGAGGTGGTCCTGGAACCCGGTGCCATGGTCGACGTGCTGCGCAACATGGCCGCGTACGGGTTCAACGGCAAGGCCTACAACGAACGGATCTCGTTCGTTGAGCCAGGTGCCCAGCAGCTCGACCCCTCGATCACCCTTTACGACGACACGACCGCCCCCGGGGCGGTCGGGCTGCCCTTCGACGCCGAGGGCACACCGAAACGGCGGCTGGAGCTGGTCTCGGGCGGGGTGACCCGAGCGGTGGCGCACGACCGGCGTACCGCCGCGGAGGGCGGCACCACGTCCACCGGTCACGCCCTGGCCGGCGCCGGCGCCTTCGGGGCGGTACCGGTGAACCTCGCGCTGCCGCCCGCCGGCTCGGGTGAGCGAGTGTCCGAAGTGGAGGGCCCGGCGACCGACTCGTCGGTGGCCGCACTGGTCTCCGGGGTGGAACGGGGCCTGCTCGTCACCGACCACTGGTACACCCGCGTGCTGGACCCGCGGACGATGGTCGTCACCGGGTTGACCCGCAACGGGGTGTGGCTGATCGAGCATGGGGAGATCACCAGGCCGGTGCAGAACCTGCGCTTCACCCAGTCGTACCCCCAGGCGCTCGCGCCCGGCGCCGTGCTCGGCGTCGGTACGCACAGCGTCGCGCAGCCGCCCGACTGGGAGATCGAATGGATGGCCTGCCCGGCGGTGCGGTTGGCGTCCTGGAACTACACCGGAGGCGCCTCGGGCTGACGGCTGACCACCTCGCGGCCCGCTGGCGCTGGGTTGTTTGACTGTGAGCGTGGACGAGGACGCGAAACGGCCGGAGCCGCCCTCGCCCGGGCTGTGGCGGCTGTGGCGGCTGTGGTTGGCACTGGCTCTGGCGGTCGTGCTCGCGGTGGCGGCCGTCGTCACCGTCGCGGCCCTCGGGGTCCGGTCGCTCCGGGCGGGCGAGCGGTCCGACCGCGCGCGCGAGGCCGCCGTGCGCGCCTGCGGCGAGCTGGAGACCAGGCTCAACCGGCTGGCGCCACCCGGGGCGGCCAAGTCCGCCAGGCAGCGGGCAGCCGCGATCCGAGCCGAGAACGCCGCGGTCGCTCCGTTCCTCGCCGAGCTGGACGGCCTGCGGTCCGACTGGCGCGGCCGGCGGTGGGGCGACTACGTGTCCGCCTGGCACCTGCTGGTCGAGGCGCGTACCGCGTACGCCAGCGCCCTGGACCGCGAGGCGGCCGGCGGCGAGACCGCCTTCTTCGTCGTCCCCCGATCGCGGTCCGGGCGGTTGGCGGTCGATGTGCTGCTCGACGCCGACGTGCGCGACTGCGGCGGCGTGGTCCGCCGGCTGGTCCGGCCGGACCTCTAGCCGGCACCTGCTCGCGCGACCGGTCGCAGGCGCTCGTAGGACGCCCGACCAGCGCGGGAAGTTGGCGACGCGAGTGAGGTTCTGCACACCGGGTCACATGCCAGGGCGCCTTGGCTCGGGCGTAACGTGTGCACCGACGTGGGGCCCAGTACCCGGAACAGGGAGCGAACACGACCATGACCACGACGTCGGCCCGACCCCCGATGGCACGCGCCGGCGACGGCACGCGCGCCGATATCGCGGCGAAGACGCTCCGCACCGACCGGTGGTGGTTCCCTCCCGCAATCACCGTGGTCGGCCTGACGGCCTGGTTGGCCTACGGCCTGGTCCGGGTCTACCTGCACAGGTGGTACTACGTGGCGGACTACCAGTACCTCACGCCGTTCTACTCGCCGTGCACATCGACCGCCTGCATTCCCGAGGCGGCGCACTTCGGCCGGTTCACCCCGGACTGGAAGATCCTGCCCTGGGCGCCGTTGAGCCTGCCGTTCCTGCTGCTGTTCCGGCTCACCTGCTACTACTACCGCAAGGCGTACTACCGGTCGTTCTGGCTGTCGCCACCGGCCTGCGCCGTGCCGGACGGGCACAAGCGCTACACCGGCGAGACCCGCTTCCCGCTGGTCTTCCAGAACGCACACCGGTACGCCTTCTACGCCGCGTTCATCATCTCGGTCATCAACTCCTACGACGCGATCGTGGCGTTCCACGGTAAGGGCGGCGGCTTCGGCTTTGGGCTGGGCAACCTCGTCCTGCTGACGAACGTGGTGCTGCTGTGGGCGTACACGTTGTCGTGCCACTCATGCCGGCACATCGTCGGCGGGCGGCTGAAGAACTTCAGCAAGCACCCGCTGCGCTATCGGGCCTGGACGTTCGTGTCCAAGCTCAACGTCCGGCACATGCAGCTGGCCTGGATCACACTGGGGACGCTGGCGCTGACCGATGCGTATGTGATGGCCGTGTCCGCGGGCTGGATCGCCGACCTACGCTTCTACCACTGAGGGCCGCGAGATGACGAACATCGAACGACACAACTACGACGTCGTTGTCATCGGGGCCGGCGGCGCCGGCCTGCGCGCGGCGATCGAGGCGCGGCTGGCCGGCAAGCGGACCGCCATCATCTCCAAGTCGCTGTTCGGCAAGGCGCACACGGTGATGGCTGAGGGCGGCGCGGCCGCGGCGATGGGCAACGTCAACAGCAACGACAACTGGATGGTGCATTTCCGCGACACCATGCGGGGCGGCAAGTTCCTCAACAACTTCCGCATGGCCGAGCTGCACGCCAAGGAGGCGCCCGAGCGGGTCTGGGAGCTGGAGACCTACGGCGCGCTGTTCGACCGGACCAAGGACGGCCGGATCTCCCAGCGCAACTTCGGCGGGCACGAGTACCCCCGGCTGGCCCACGTCGGCGACCGCACCGGGCTGGAGATGATCCGCACGCTGCAGCAGAAGGTCGTCTCGTTGCAGCAGGAGGACTACGAGCAGTACGAGGACTACGAGGCGAGGCTGCGGGTCTTCCACGAGTGCACGATCACCGAGCTGTTCGTGGTCAACGGCCGCATCGCGGGCGCGTTCGGCTATTACCGCGAGTCCGGCGACTTCGTCGTCTTCGAGACGCCGGCCGTGGTGCTGGCCACTGGCGGGGTCGGCAAGGCGTACAAGGTGACGAGCAACTCCTGGGAGTACACCGGTGACGGGCACGCGCTCGCCTTACGCGCCGGCGCGACGCTGATCAACATGGAGTTCCTGCAGTTCCACCCGACCGGCATGGTCTGGCCGCCCTCGGTGAAGGGCATCCTGGTCACCGAGTCGGTCCGCGGCGACGGCGGCGTGCTGCGCAACACCCAGGGCAAGCGGTTCATGTTCGACTACGTGCCCGACGTGTTCCGCAAGCAGTACGCCGAGACCGAGGAGGAAGCCGACCGCTGGTACGCCGACCCGGACAACAACCGGCGCCCGCCGGAGCTGCTGCCCCGCGACGAGGTCGCCCGCGCGATCAACAACGAGGTCAAGGAGGGCCGGGGTACGCCCGCCGGCGGGGTCCTGCTCGACATCTCCTCGCGGCTGCCGGCGGACGTGATCCGGCGCAAGCTGCCGTCGATGTACCACCAGTTCAAGGAGCTGGCCGATGTCGACATCACCGAGCAGCCGATGGAGGTCGGCCCGACCTGCCACTACGTGATGGGCGGCGTCGAGGTCGACGCCGATACGACGGAGTCGGTGGTACCGGGCCTGTTCGGGGCCGGGGAGGTGACCGGCGGCATGCACGGCTCGAACCGGCTGGGCGGCAACTCGCTGTCTGACCTGCTGGTGTTCGGCAAGCGGGCGGGCGAGTATGCGGCTCGCACCGCTTCGGCCGGCTCGCGGGTACGGGTGCCGGGCGCCGCCATGGAGGCGGCTGTGGAGACGGCGTTGGCTCCGCTGAACCGCGGCGAAGGGGGCGAGAACCCGTACACGTTGCATCAGGAGCTGCAGCAGGTGATGCAGGACCTGGTGGGCATCATCCGGCGCAAGGCCGAGCTGGAGGACGCGCTGGGGCGCCTGGCCGAGCTGAAGGAGCGGGCCAAGAAGGTCGGCGTGGGCGGTGGCCGGCGGTACAACCCCGGCTGGCACCTGGCGCTGGACCTGCGCAACATGCTGGCCGTGTCGGAGTGCACGGCGCGGGCCGCGCTGGCGCGCGTGGAGTCCCGCGGCGGGCACACTCGCGAGGACTTCCCGAAGATGGACCCGGTCTGGCGCAAGGTCAACCTCGTCTGCTCCCTCGACGGCGAAGACATCAAGCTCGAACCGAAGCCGCTGCCGCAGATGCGGCCCGAGCTCGCCGCGCTGTTCGATCCCGCGGAGCTGTCGAAGTACCTGACGGAAGAGGAGCTGGCCGCGATCGTCGCGGCCGGGAAGGGCGGCGAGTGATGGGCGTCAAGCGCCATTTCCGGGTCTGGCGTGGCGACCACTCCGGCGGCGATCTCGCGGACTTCCAGGTGGAGGTCAACGAGGGCGAGGTGGTCCTCGACGTGATCCACCGCCTGCAGGCCACGCAGGCACCGGACCTGGCCGTGCGCTGGAACTGTAAGGCCGGCAAGTGCGGCTCCTGCTCCATGGAGATCAACGGCAAGCCGCAGCTGGGTTGCATGACCCGGATGTCCACATTCGACGAGGGCGAGACGATCACGGTCACGCCGATCCGGACCTTCCCGGTGATCCGCGATCTGGTCACCGACGTGTCGTTCAACTACGTCCGCGCCCGCGAGATGCCGGCGTTCGCGCCACCACCGAACCTGCGCCCCGGTGAGTACCGCATGCAGCAGGTCGACGTGGAGCGCTCGCAGGAGTTCCGCAAGTGCATCGAGTGCTTCTTGTGCCAGAACACCTGCCATGTCATCCGCGACCACGAGGAGAACACGCGGGCGTTCGCCGGCCCGCGGCTGTTCATCCGCGCGGCGGAGCTGGACATGCATCCGCTCGACACGCGAACCGACCGCAAGGAGTTCGCCCAGGCGCAGCAGGGGCTCGGGTACTGCAACATCACCAAGTGCTGCACCGAGGTCTGCCCGGAGCACATCAAGATCACCGACAACGCGATCATTCCGGTCAAGGAGCGCGTGGTCGACCGGCGCTATGATCCCGTCGTGCGACTCGGACGACGTATCTTCCGGCGGGACCAGGTTGAGCGGCTCGATGAGCCGGTTGGCGCCACGAGTATCCGTGGCGTGCGCGGCGGCTCTGGCACCGGCGCGCCAGCCGCCGACGAGGCGGCCGCGGCGGGCGCCCAGGCGGAGATCAGCACGCAATGGCACCAGACCACAGGGCCCGTTCCCCAGGGCCCGCAGGTCCGTCCAGACGGCCGGATCAACATCAGCGAGTTCCTGCTGGACCGTTCCGGCGCCGCGTCGCCGTTCGGCGACGACCATGAGTTTCCGCTCCCGCCCGAGCAGCTGTCCTACCAGCACCCCACCGCGCCCGAGGAGCACTGAGCGGCCCTGAGCGGCCCTGAGCGGCCCTGAGCGGCCCTGAGCGGCCGGCGGATCGGCGCGTCGTGTCAGGTCAGTTGCACGGCACGCTGCCCAGGGACAGCAGTGGCGGCAGCGCCGCGACGATCGGCGCGTCCGCGGGCAGCCACACCACACTGCCCAGCTCGTCAGCGGCCAACCAGCGCAGCTCGGCGTGTTCGATCGGACGGGGCGTCTCGGCGCCGATGATGCGGGCGGCGTACACCCGCAGGATTGCGCGCCCGTGCCCGAGCACCACGTCGCCGCCCACCCGATCGCACACCTCGATCGTCACGCCCAGCTCCTCCTGGCACTCTCGGACGAGCGCCTCGGCGTCGTCCTCGCCGGGCTCCACCTTCCCGCCGGGAAACTCCCAGCGGCCGGCCATATCCGGAGGTTCGGCGCGTTCGCATGCCAGCACGCGCCCCTCCGCGATGATCGCGGCGCCGACGATGACCGTGGGAATCGACCGTTCGGTGTGCACGGCGGTCCAGCGTGCCAGATCAAGGTGAAATTCGGGTGCCGGCCCCGCCCCGTAGGTCACCAGACGGGGGAATTGTGAACGTGGACATGACGCCTCTGGCCGGGAAGGATGGCATGCACCGAAGATGACGGGGAGGCTTCAAATCGGCCACAAGCCGGCAACGACGCCGCCTGGAGGGATGTGGCAATGATTGCTCGGTGGGGTAAGGAGCGGCGCACCGGTGAACAGTCCCGCGACTATCTCAGCGACGCATTGACACTACTGCAAGGTTGGACCCGCGACGGCGGCGAGCTCCGCCGCACGTTACGGCTCGACGACGCTCAACACGTGGCCCTGGCCGAGCGGGTGAAGGTCGCCGCAGACGCGCTGCAGTTACGCCCCGACATCCGGCGCCTCAACGGCCATACGCAGATCAAGCTCTGCACGCGCGACCCGGCGTTATCTGCCGGCGAGATCGCGCTTGCCGCCCGCATCGAGGACTTCTACCGCACGATCATCGGCGTCGCGTAGCCACCCGTCCAGGCGGTTCGTTCGGCTCGACGGACCGACGTGCGCCGCTCTACGTTCGTCCTACGGCGTCTCCGGCGCGCCTGCCCGGCAGCCAGTCCTCGGCCTGTAGGCCGCTGCGAAGGCATACAAGCGAGTCGGGATGCCTGGCCGCCGGCTGCGTGATCTTCGGCACGCCTACACATCGGGCTTGATCGCCGCCGGCTGCGACGTCGTGACAGTGGCAGCCGGCGCTTGGCCGCGCCCACGCCAACACCACGCTCTCGACGTATTGGCATCTGTGGCCGACACCCGAGGACCGGACGCGGCAAGGGACGGGCAGGGCTGGTTGGCTCAAACGGCGAAGCCCGGTCAGTCTCTCGGACAGCCAATCGGCGCGGCGGATGACCTTCGTCGGGAGAAATGACGGACTCATGATCTAACGTGCAGTCCAGGGACGTCGACTGGAGGGGAGGGGGCGGGTGACCTTCGGAACCGGCATCGAGTGGACCGAGGCGACCTGGAATCCGACGACCGGCTGTGATCGGATCTCCTCGGGCTGCGACAACTGCTTGGACCCCGACACGCCGGTGCTCATGGCGGACATGAGCTGGCGGCCGATCGGGAAGATCGCAGGCGGTGACGAGGTCGTTGGGTTCACCGAGAACCCTGGTCTTGGTCAGAACCGGCTGTATGAACGTGCCACCGTTGTCCACGCCTGGCGGACGGTCGCCGAAGCCGTTGAGATCACCGTTGGTGGACGCACGATCGTCGCTAGCATCGATCATCGATTCCTGGCTCACGCCCGGCCGTACTGGCGAGAGGCCGAGCGGCTGACCATCCACACAGGGCTGATCGACATCGGCATGCCGGCGTGGCTTCCTGACACGGAGTCCGAGCCCTACCTGGTGGGCTACCTCGCGGGCGTCATCGGAGGTGATGGCACATTCCGCATCGCTGGCTCGGGAAAGAACGAGACCAAGCAGTCATACCTGCGGGTCGCTGTGCTGGCGAGCGACCAACCGATTCTTGATCGAGTGGTCCAAGCGTTCAACATCCTGGGCTGCACCGACATCGCGATTCGTGGCTTCGATGGCGGGTGCTCCTCTCCGTCCGTCACTGACACTGGACGGGCGGCAGCCATGGCCAAGGTCGAGACACGGAGGATAGCCAACCTCATAACCATCCGCGATCAATGCCTTCCTGAACGGGACGACCCGAGCTGGAAGGCAGGGTTTCTCGCCGGGTTCTTCGACACGGACGGCTGCTACAGCGGCAAGAACCTGCGGTTCAACCAGACCAAGGCGAACAGACTACTCGACGTTACGCATCGGTACATCGGTGAACTGGGGTTTCGTTCGGAGCGCGAGGACTTCCGCAGCGCATCCGGTCGCAGTGAGCGGGTCGTCGGCGACCTCGAAGAGAAGATCAGATTCCTCTCCACCATCCAACCGGTGCTGACCCGTAAAGCCGGCGACTTCTACGGGCGTCGGTTCCCGGGGAAGCAAGCTGCCAAAGTCGATGGCATCCGACGTATCGGCACTCGTGAGCTGGTCGATATTCAGACGACGTCCGGCACCTTCATTGCAGCTGGAATCGCGACACACAACTGCTACGCCCTGGCCATGGCCAAACGACTCAAGGCGATGGGCGTCGACAAGTACCAGCACGACGGCGACCCTCGAACCTCAGGACCGGGCTTCGGCATCGCCTGGCACGAGTCGGTTCTCGGAGACCCGTACCGCTGGAGCGGATCGCGGCTCGTCTTCGTGAACTCGATGAGCGACCTGTTCCACGCCAAGGTTCCGTTGAGCTTCATCCGTGGCGTCTTCGAGGTGATGACAGATACGCCACAGCACACTTACCAACTGCTGACCAAGCGCTCGCGGCGCTTGCGTCGCATCGCCGATGACTTGCCTTGGCCGCCAAACGTCTGGATCGGCGTGTCAGTCGAAGACGACAGGGTGCTCAGCCGGGTCGACGATCTTCGTCAGGTGCCCGCCGGTGTCCGCTTCCTTTCATGCGAGCCGCTACTGGGACCGATGACTGGTCTGGACCTGCACGGAATCGAGTGGGTCATCGCAGGCGGGGAGTCTGGGCCTCGTCATCGACCCATGCAGCCAGAGTGGGTGAGGGAACTTCGCGATCTTTGTCTGCGGAGCGAGGTCCCGTTCTTTTTCAAGCAGTGGGGCGGTCGGACGCCCAAGCAAGGTGGGCGGGTTCTCGACGGTCGGACATGGGACGAGATGCCGGCACCGGAGCTGTCACTACTCGTCGAGCGGTAGCTGATAGGGCGGCCCAGGCGGCTGATGAGCGTAGAGATCGTCGGGCTTCACTGCCTTCGGGAGCGGCGCGAACAGGCCTGGCATGCCCGACTTCTCTTCCCTTTCCGCCTGCACCTTCGCCGCCGCTTCCGCCTGCATCTGGGGCCGGACTTCCGCAGCCTTGCCGTAGATGTGGTTCATGATCCTCTCCCCAGCAGGATGATCGGTCGCAAAGACCATGTTGTAGACCGACATCCCCCTCGTGTTTTTCATCTCGAAAGAGTGCGTCACCCGGTACCCAAGCAAGTTCTCCAGCCGCCACCGCATCAGGTTGAGGAGTTCGTCGCGTAGCTCGGCGCCCGTGAGCAACCCTCTGCTCCTGGCGAGGTACGCGTCCCGCCAGTCCTCGGTGCCGTACATAGCCGTGATCCGACTGGCGAACCGTTCGACGGCATCGGGCTTCACGCTGGCGAGTCCCCGAGGCAGCATCGATGGGGCGAACAGAAGCCACAGCTCGGCCTTGGGTTTGTCGGTCCGCTTGAACCGGCTCAGCTGCTCCAGCGTCGACCAACGAATTTCGGCCGCCTGCTGGTCAACGAGCACGAACGTCGGTGCCCAGTTCCAGTCATCGCGGCTCAGGCGTTCGAGCACGGGTTGGACCTGTTCGTTGCAGTCACCGGGGACTACCTCGAAGTCGCGACCCGAATAGGCCGCTCGGAGTTCGGCCTCGAGTCGCGCTGCCTGAGCAGGGAGCTCGAAGAACACGAGCTTGGTGAACGGCGGCGCGGTGTCGAGCGCGACGCGGGGCGAACCGCTGATCTCCTCGCCGGTCGTCCGACTCAGGTTACGGTCTTCGCCAGCGAAGAGATCGAGGTAGAGCGTTCGCGGCGATCGCTTGGATGCTGTCGTGAACCGTTCCAGATAGGCGGCCAGCATCGACAACTTTTGCTCGGTCCAGTAGCCCCATGTTCGCGGGCTGCGACGCCGGCCTTCTCCACGAGGCAATCCTGAACTCCCGATTCGGTCGTCAGCGGCGGGGCAACCTGTCGCTGAGCGGTCACCCTACGCCTACTGCCGACAGCAGTGGGGGCAGTTCGGCCGAACGAGGGACCAAGCGCGGACGCATAGGTGTCCAAGAGGAGGTGACAAACGCGCCAGAACCGCGGACGGTCAACAATGACAACCAACGAGCGTCGACACTAAACGTTGAAGCGGAACTCTACGACGTCGCCTTCGCGCATCACGTACTCCTTGCCTTCGAGGCGGACCTTGCCGGCCGCCTTCACCGCCGCCATCGAACCAGCCGCGACCAGGTCGTCGTAGGCAACCACCTCGGCCTTGATGAACCCGCGCTGGAAGTCGGTGTGGATGACGCCGGCGGCCTCCGGCGCCGTCGCCCCGAGCGGGATCGTCCAGGCCCTCGCCTCCTTCGGGCCAGCCGTCAGGAACGTCTGCAGGCCCAGGGTGCGAAAGCCCACCCGGATGAGCTGGTGCAGCCCCGGCTCCGGCTGGCCAATCGACTCCAGCAGCTCGCGCGCCTCCGCCTCGGGCAGGTCGATCAGCTCCGCCTCGACCTGGGCGTCCAGGAAGATCGCCTCGGCGGGTGCGACCAAGGCGCGCAGCTCGTCGAGGTACCGGGAGTCGGCCAGCTGCGCCTCGTCGACGTTGAAGACGTACAGGACGGGCTTGGCGGTCAGCAGATGAAGCTCGCGCAGCTCCGCGGCGTCGATGCCGGCCGCGGCGGCGCCCGCGTAGAGCGTCGTACCGCTGTCCAGGAGGTCTCGCGCCGCCCGAGCGGCAGCGAACGCCGGCAGCCGCTCCTTGCGGGTTTTCGCCTCCTTCTCCAGCCGGGGCAACGCCTTGTCCAGGGTCTGCACGTCGGCCAGGATCAGCTCGATGTTGATCGTATCGATGTCATCCGCCGGCGAGACCTTGCCGTCGACATGGACGACGTTCGGGTCGGTGAACGCCCGTACCACCTGGCAGATCGCCGACGTCTCACGGATGTTGGCCAGGAACGCGTTGCCTCGACCCTGGCCCGTCGACGCGCCACGCACCAGCCCGACGATGTCCACGAACGACACCTGCGCCGGCACGATCTTCTGCGAGTCAAACATCTCGGCGAGCTTGTCCAGGCGCGGGTCCGGTAGCCCCACGGCGCCGATGTTCGACCCGGTCGTGGCAAACGGATAGTTCGCCACCGATACCGAGTTCTTGGTCAGCGCGTTGAACAACGTGCTCTTGCCGACGTTGGGCAGGCCGACGATGCCGAGCGAAAGCGTCACGACACACGAGCTTACGCAGCCCGCCAGCCCCGCCCACGGACCAGGTTGCTCCGGCCAGGTAAGGTCACAAGTCTACGCTCAGTAGCCATCGAAAACGCACGAACCGTAACACAGGCGATCATCAATACAGCAGTACCAACAGCGAACCCGGGAGCAAGGCACCTGCGACATGACGCCTGGTAGTTACCGCACCTCGTTCGTCGGGCGGGCCGACGAGCTGGGGCACCTGGAGCGGGCACTCGCGGCGGCAGCCGAGGGCTCGCCGAAAGTCGTGCTTGTCAAGGGCGAAGCCGGAGTCGGCAAGACTCGTCTGGTGGACGAGTTCGTCCGGCAGGCGGAGGCCGGCGGCGCTCGGGTGCTGGTGGGCGGGTGTGTGGACATCGGCGGGGGTAGCCTGCCGTACGGTCCGGTGGTCGAGGCGCTGCGCGAGTCCGACGACGGAGCGCTGCGCGTGCTGCTCGATCCCGAGCACGGGGAGATCGCCGGCGACATCGGCCAGCTTCGCCTGTTCGAAGGGCTGTTGCGGCTGCTGCAGGACCTCTGTGCGGACCGCCCGCTGGTGCTGGTCGTGGAGGACCTGCACTGGGCGAACGAGTCCACACTGGACCTGCTGCGGTTCGTGCTGCGAAACGTGCGGCGCGAGCGGTTCATGCTGCTGGCGACGTGCCGGGACGACGAGTACGCCGAGCTGCCGTTGCGCAGCTTCCTCGCCGAGCTCAACCGGGACAGCCGGACCGACCGCATCGAGCTGCGCCGGTTCCACCGGGAGGAGCTGGCACAGCTGCTGACCGGTGTGCTCGCCGAGGCACCGGATGACGAGGTCATCGACAGCGTCCTGGCCCGGTCGGAGGGCAACGCGTTCTTCGCCGAGGAGCTGGTCGCGGCCGGGCTGGGCCACTCCGACCACCCGGTACCGGCGCGCCTGCGCGACATCTTGCTCAGCCGGGTCGCGGCGCTGTCCGAGGAGGCCCAGGAGACGCTCTGGGTGCTCGCGGTGTGCGGCCGGCTCGCCGATCACTGCCTGCTCGCGCGAGCGTCGGAGCTGCCGGCCCGGCAGCTGCGGCGGGTGCTCCGGGAGCTGTCGGAGCACCAGATCATCGTGACGAGCCCCGCCGGCCTGTACATGTTCCGCCATGCCCTGGCGCACGACGCGGTGTACGAGAGCCTGCTACCCGGAGATCGGCTGGCGCTGCATGCCGGAGCCGCGCGGGCGTTGGAGTCCGGCGAATGCGCACCGGTCGACGACCCGAGCGTCACCGCCGAGATCGCGCGGCACTGGTACGAGGCCCGCGAGTTTCCCCGTGCGCTGGTCGCCACGATCGCCTCCGCCCGGTTCTCCGCGGCGAGCCTGTTCGCTTTCAGCGACGCCGACCGCCAGTACAAGCTGGCGCTGGAGCTGTGGGAGCGGGTACCCGGGCCCGCCCGGCCCGCCGAGCCGGAGCTGGTCGACCTGCTGCGGGAGGCCGCCGAGGCGGCGCGCTGGGTCGGCGACACTTCGCGGGCGATCGCCCTGGTCGAGCGAGCGCTGCGCCTGGTCGACGATGCGAGGGAGCCGGCCCGCGCCGGCATGCTCCACGAGCGGCTGGGGCTCTACCTCTGGGAGGCCGGTGACGGCCGGCGCTCGGTCGAGGCGTACGAGACCGCGAGCCGGCTCCTGGGCGTCGAGGCCGTCTCCGACGCCCGGGCGCGCGTGCTGGCCGAGCAGTGCGCGATGGTGATGCTCAGCTCCCGGTACCGCGAGGCCCGGCTGCGTTGCGAGGAGGCGCTGCTGGTCGCCCGGGAGGCCGGCGCCCGAGCCGCTGAGGTGCACCTGCTCAACACGCTCGGCTTCTGCATGGTGATGCTCGACGAGCACGACGAGGGAATCGCCCTGCTGCAGGAGTCGCGGACGATGGCCGAGGCCGACAACGACGTCGAGGCGGTCTGCCGGGCGTACACCAACCTGGTCACCGTGCTCCCCCTGGTCGGCCGCCACGAGCAGGCGCTCAAGCTGGCCGACGAGGGCATCGCGATGATGCGCCGGCTGCGGGTGGAGCTGACCGCCGGCGGCGTGCTGCTGGGCATCACGGCTGCCGTGCTGTTCCGCCTGGGCGACTGGGCCCGCGCGGACACGCTGACCCGCGAGGTGCTCGACCGGTCGGTGCCCGAGGGCCTGGCGCTGTTCGCCTACGTCACCCGTGTCGAGCTGGACACCGCCCGCGGCCGGCTCCGGGACGCCGAACGCGGCCTCGACCTGGTCAACGCCCGGGCCCGGCGAACCACCGACCCGATGGCGCTGGCGAACCTGCTCGCCGCAACGGCCGAGCTGGCCGTCTGGAAAGGCGACCACGACGGCGCCCGGGCGACCGTGCGGCGCGGCCTCGACCTGCTGGCCGGCTCCGAGGAGGACCACCTGGCCATCCGGCTCTGCGCGCTCGGCCTGCGGGCCGAGGCCGACGAGGTCGAGCGCGCCAGCCGGCGCGAGGCCAGCCAGGTCAGCGACGCCCGGCGCGCCGGCGAGCTGCTGCTGGCCCGCGCGCGCGAGGCCACCGCGCGCCCCAGCGCGGCCTTCCCGGAGGCCAAGGCGCACGCGCTGACCTGCGAAGCCGAGTACGCACGGTTGTGCCAGCGCCCCGACCACGCGTCCTGGTCGACCGCCGCCGAGGCATGGGAGCGGCTGCGGTTTCCGGCGTCGGCGGCGTACGCCCGCTTCCGCGAAGCCGAGGCCGCCCTGGTCGGCAAGGCGCCCCGGGTCGCGACCGAGGCCATGCGCGCCGCCCGCCGGCATGTGGCGGAGCTGGACGACGAGCCGACCGGCCTGCTCGGCGAGATCGAGGTGCTCGCCCGGCGCGGCCGCATCGACCTGTCGGTGCCGGCCCAGGCTTCCGAGCAGCCCGACGGGGCCGCGGGCACCTCGGCGGCCGACCAGGTCCGCCTCACCCCGCGCGAGCGCGAGGTGCTGCTGCTCATCGTCGAGGGTCACACCAACCGCGAGATCGCCACGAGGCTGTTCATCTCGGAGAAGACCGCCAGCGTCCACGTCTCCAACATCATCACCAAGCTGGGCGTACGCACGCGTGGCCAGGCAGCCGCGGCCGCGTACCGCCTGGGGCTCGCTGAGGCGTCGCAGGGGGTCTAGCCCTGGCTCTAGTCGGGGTCCGCCAGCTTGCCCAGGCCGTAGATCGACGGGACGAACAGGTACTCGCCCCCGGTGGGGATGACGAAGCGTTCGCTGGTCTCCAGCCGGATCGGCGGCGCGGACCCGACCTGGAGGTAGCAGCTGCGCGGCCCGCCCGGCCGCTGCCCGACCAGCAGGTCCATCCCGCCACCACGGGGTGCGCTCGGCGAGTTGAGCCACATCCGGGTGAGGAACTCGAACTGGTCGACGATCGAAGTCTGGTAGCACAGGAAGTGCAGCCCGCGGTCGGTATCGCGCTCCTGCTTGTCGGCGCGCAGCGGGTCGTCCAGCTTCGGCCCGTACGGGATGCCGCGGCGCAGGATCCGGCGGGTCAGGGTGTCTTCCAGGCCGCCCTGCTCGGTGTACCCGGCACGCGGGTTGACCTTGCGGATGTGGGCACTGTTCGGGCAGACCAGGCCCAGCGGGTCGACCCTCGCGCGGCGGTGCAACGTGGCCGAGTGCCCGTCGCGGAACACCGGCTCGGGCAGCTCGTTGGTGAAGTCGAAGTCGTTGTTGGCATCGGCGTCGGCGCCGAGGTGCCGGTTGTCCTTCCCCGGCGGCTGGCCGCCCTCCGGGGTGGTACGCACGATCGGCGCACCACTGCGCCACCGCCCGATCAGCAACGCGCCCAGCGCATCCGGCTCCAGGCCGTGCTTGGCGGCCGCGACTCGCAGGAACTCCGCGAAGCGCACCACATCCTGGCGCAGCCTGCGGAAGACCAGGAACGAGCCGTTGTGCGCCCAGTACGGGCCGGCGACCGACATGGGACCCGGCGCACGGGCGTCGATCGGGTTCTGCGCGGGGTAGCCGAAGACGAACGACCCGGGCCAGACCAGCGGAGTACCGGGCGCGGCGTAGTCCGGCCCGTCAGGCAGCCGCGAGTTGTTGATCAGGCGCCGGCTCAGCGGCTGCTCGGGGTCGGCCGACCAGCCGCGTACCCCCGGCTGCGAGATGCCGTCGCGGAAGCCGAAGTGTTCGCTGTTGCGCTCGTCGGGTTCCCGGCTCAGCCGCGAGCCCAGCTCCTGCCAGACCCAACCCAGTCCACTATGGACGGCCGAGTCGCGGATCTCGGCGCACCGCCGCTGCACCGGGTACGCCTCCGCCCCGGCCACGATGACGAGCACGTCGATGGCGGTGTCCAGACCACCGGCCACCCAACGGGACGGATGCCCCTCGTCGTCGAGGTCGGTCGGATCGCCCAGCAGGCTCGACCGGGCGGCGAGCCCGGCCCGGAACGCCTCGTCGTTGAAGCGTGACTGCGACTCGATCAGCTTGGCGATGCCCAGGTAGGAGAAGCCGAGGTTCAGCCAGGGGCCGCGGCGCGCCTTGCGTTGCCGCGCGCGGAGCATCTCGCCGGCTGTGGTCACCTCGCCGATGAGCGAGGCGAGCCATGCGCGTGCCGCGGCTGGCCGCTCCACTCGCAAGGCCAGCAGCATCTGATGGTTGGCGGCGAACCCGGGCAGCACATTGCCCTGGACCTGGGCGACGTCGACCACCGGCCCGCGCCCGACCGGCCCACGCCACCCGGAACCGCGCCAACCCGAATACCGGGAACCAACCATGCGCTGCTACCCGCCTCCCAACTGCCGGTACCGGTGATCCGCCGAGACGCTGGCGACTCCGAACGCGTCCACATGCCACTCGTCGCACGGCTTCGCGCGCTGCCCGTCCGCCGCCTGGAGCAGCGTCAGCAGCTCGCCCCCGTCGCGGTGCCGGCAGCAGCGGTACCCCGGTTCGCAGCACACCGGCTTGGGCATCCGGCCGCTCATCGGCCAGGCGGCGAGGACCAGGACCATGCGGACGGCCTCAGCGACCTGGCCGGCGTACCGGATCGGGACGCCGCCGATGCGCAGATCGCCGACCAGCAGCGGGCGGGTGACGCCGTCGTCGTAGGTCTCGCCTTCGGGGACCTCGTAGACAGCCCGCACGCCCCGGGCCGTGCCGGCCAGACCCGGTGCGCCGGCGGCCATCCGCTCGATCCGCCAGCATCCCGCCGGTACCGGCGCGCCGTCGGGCCGGGTCCAGCCCGCGTCCTCAAGATGCGAGATGTACAGCCCGACCGGGTCGGCGATCGTCAGCGCGTACCCGGCGCGGGCGAGCTCGTTGACGGCCGCGCCGATCGCCGGGTCGCTGCTGCGGTTGACGTCGCCGAACCCGCCACAGCACAGCAGGCACTTGGCGGCCTGGAGCGGGCGCCCGGACGCGGTGCTGCGCAGGACCGTGGCGTCGCCGACGAGCTCGATCTCCTCGCCCAGCGTGTTGGCCGGATGGGAGAGATGGACGATGCCTTTGTCGATGTTCCAGGTGTTCCACGGGTTGTACTCGCCGGCCCGGAACGCCAGGCGGCGACCCGGCCGCGCCGGCCGGTCGTACATATCCTGGGCAAACACCAGGTCCTCGGGCTGGACGTCGGGGCTGACGACCTCCCGGTAGCGGGCGAGGACCCGATCCATCCGCCCGGCGTTGCGGCGGCGCTTGGGCGTCTGGTTGCCGGGCAGCATGAAGAACGGCGACGGGTAGCCCTGCGCCACGACGCTCCAGTAGTCGGGCGGCTCGCAGGTGAAGGTGATGCGGCGCAGCCGGCCGCGGTCGTCGCGCTCGGCGCGCCACTCCAGGTACTCGTCCCCGTTGCGATAGGAGAGCTCGAACGGCTCGCCGTCCGCGGTGTACAGCATGCTCTGGGTGGTACGCGCGTGCTCGGCCGCCGCATAGGCGACCACGTCACCGTCGCGCTCCTGGATCAGCAGCTTGCGCGGGAACCCGCTCCAGGTGACCGCCTGCAGCACGGCGCCGTCCGGCACGGTCTCGTCCGTAAGGTCGACGAACTGCACGGGGACCACACCGTCGATCGGCGCGCCGGCCGGGTGGTAGCGCTCGCGGATGTAGCGGATCTCCTGCTTGAACTGCCGGCCGAGATAGTCGACCCACGCGTCGTGCTGACCGTCCATTTCGGGCAGTCCGGCCGGCGGCAGGAGTACGGGCCTCACGACTGCTCCATCGAGTCGGCCGGTTCGAGATCGTCGAAGAGTACCGCCTCCCGGCTCGCTACCCGCTCCGCGAGGTCGCGGTAGCGCGCCGCACGCCGGGTCAACCGGATCTCGCTTTTGATCGTGAGGCGCCGCCGTGCCTCGCTGTCCGCCGCGAACATGTCCATCGTGTTCGTCACCGGGTCGAGGAACCCGATGTACCCGCCCGGGTTGACGCCGAACGACGGCAGCGTACGGCCCCGGTGCGCCCGGCTGAGGAAGTCGTTGCGGCCGGCGTCCTGCTCGCCGATCGTGAAGTACAGCGGCGTCACGAAGTTGGAGACCGCGACCCCGTCGATCTTGTACGACTCGGACTGGACCGCGTCGCACATCTCGAACCAGTGCAGCACGTACCGGTCCGGGTGTTTCGGGTCGCGCGGGTCGGGGCCGGCGGCGAGCTTGTTCACGTTCGCGTCGCCGAGCAGCTCGAGGGCTTCGTGTGACAGCGTGACACTCCATGGCTCGCCCAGCCGGTCGGAGATGGCCGTGTAGACGAAGCCGAACGGGATGCCATGCGCGTTCTCCGCGTGGGAGCCGAGAATGTCCTCCACGCCTGGGTCGTGCACGTCGTCGAGCAGGTACAGGATCGCGTCACCCCGCAGCTCGACCGGGTGCTGGGGGTCGAGCGCCGCCGCGGTACGCCGGCCGAGCCGCAGGAGCCCCTCCTGGCCCCAGCACGGCCGGAAGTCCTCGCGGATCTGCCTGTTGATCGCGCGTACGACCGTCTGCACCTTCTCGTCCGGGTGCTTCGAATAGTTCGCGACGGTGATCTGCATCCTCGGCTGCTCCCTCCGGGACGCCCGCCGGCGGACGGCGGCGGTAAGTCCCGGTACGTCGACGTGGGCCGCGAGCGACGCACCAGGACCTACCTGACCGGCCCCTCCCCCCTTGCCCCCGTATCTGGGGCCGGTCGTGCCGCACGGGCATCCCGTACATACGGTCACACGCATGCAGCGTGCCCCGCTGTGACGGATGACGCATCGGGAACCTTCCCTATAAGGCCTCGCCAGTTCACTTAGGTTGTCTCGCTGGGTAGGCGAGCCGACGCGGAGCGCTCTCACCCGTACGCCATCAGCATGTCCGAAAACCGCGAGCGTCGACCCGGACCGCGAGGGAGGATCGGAACGTGCTCGCAGAACTGGACTTCGACCGCTGCTACCGCGCTGTCGAAAGCCGCGACCAGCGCTTCGACGGCTGGTTTGTCACGGCCGTAACATCCACCCGCATCTACTGCCGGCCTTCGTGCCCGGCGCTCACCCCGAAGCGCTCGAACGTACGGTTCCTGCCGTCCGCGGCCGCCGCCCAGCGCGACGGCTTCCGCGCCTGCCTGCGCTGCCGGCCGGACGCCGCGCCCGGTTCGCCGGACTGGGACGTGCGAGCTGACGTGGTCGGCCGGGCGATGCGGCTCATCGCCGACGGCGTCGTGGACCGCGACGGCGTGCCGGGCCTCGCGCGCCGGCTCGGGTACACCGAACGGCACCTGCACCGCATGCTCAACGCGGAGCTGGGTGCCGGGCCGCTGGCGCTGGCTCGGGCGCAGCGCGCGCAGACGGCGCGCACGCTGGTCGAGACGACGAAGCTCGGGCTCGCCGAGATCGCGTTCGCGGCCGGCTTCGGCAGCGTCCGCCAGTTCAACGACACGATCCGCGAGATCTACGGCCGGGCGCCGTCCCAGCTGCGCGGGGCCGTGCAGCGCGAGGACCGCAGCTTGCGAGGACCGCGGTCGCAAGCCAATGGCACCGCTGTCGCATCGGCCGCCAACGGCGCGGCCGGCACGATCACGCTGCGGTTGCCATGCCGGGCGCCGCTGTACGCGCCAGCGCTGTTCGGGTTCCTTGCCGCACGAGCGATCCCGGGCGTCGAGTCGAGTGATGGCCTTACCTATGAACGGGCGCTGCGCCTGCCGAACGGCACGGCCACCGTGGCGCTCTCGCCGCGGGAGGGCTACCTGCAAGCGACGCTGCGCCTCACCGAAGTCCGCGACCTGGCGCCGGCCGTCGCGCGCTGCCGGCGGCTGCTCGACCTCGACGCCGATCCCGAGGCCGTCGACGCGGTGCTCGCCGCCGATCCCGCGCTCGCCGCGCCGGTTGCGGCAGAACCGGGCGTACGCCTTCCGCGCGCCACCGACGGTTTCGAGGTCGCGGTACGCGGCATCGTCGGTCAGCAGATCTCGGTCCCGGCCGCCCGCACGGTGCTCGGCAAGCTCGTCGCCTCGACCGGCGACGGGCTCGTGGGCTCGACCGGCGACGGGCTGGTCCCGTTTCCCAGCGCCGAAGAGGTGCTGGCACTGCCAGACGAGGCGTTCGCGATGCCGGCCGCGCGCCGGCGCACGATCCGGGCGCTCGCCGAGGCGGTGGCAGCCGGTGACCTGCTGCTCGACGGCGGCGCCGACCGCGACGAGACCGAGGCGCGGCTGCTCGCCCTGCCGGGCGTCGGCGCCTGGACCGCGCGCTACGTCGCCCTCCGCGCGCTCGGCGATCCCGACGTCTTCCTGCCCACCGATCTCGGAGTACGCCGGGGCGCCAGAGCGCTCGGCCTGCCCGACGAACCGACCATCCTCGATGACTACGCCAAACGCTGGGCGCCCTGGCGCTCGTACGCGGTGATCCGACTCTGGAGGCAACAATGATCACGTATTCGTCCACAGTAGACACACCGGTCGGCCCGTTCACGATCGTGGCCACGGACGAGGCCGTACTGGCCAGCGGCTGGACGGGTGACGTGCGGGAGCTGCTGTCGCTCGTACGCCCGCTGCCGGAACCGCAGCCCCGCGCGGACCTCGGGCCGATCACGAAGGCCGCGCTGGCCTATCACGACGGCGACCTGGCAGCCATCGACGAGATCCCCGTGGACCTGCGCACCGGCGGGTGGCGTCTGGACCGAGGAGGAGCGAAGCGACGACGAGGGAAGACGTCGCCTGATGAGCCGGTGCGCCGCGCGAGCGCAGGCGAGCGCCAGCTAGCGGAGCCGGTGCGCCACGCGAGCGTAGGCGAGCGCCAGCTAGCTCAGCCGTTCCTGTCCGCGGCATGGCAGGCGCTTCGCGCGATCCCGCCCGGCGAACCGATCTCGTACACCGAGCTCGCGGCCCGGGCCGGTCGGCCCGCTGCGGTGCGCGCGGCCGCACAGGCGTGCGCCCGCAACCCGTGCGCGCTGTTCGTGCCGTGCCATCGAGTGGTCCGCGCGGACGGCAGCCTCGGCGGTTACCGCTGGGGGCTGCCGGTCAAACGGTGGCTGCTGCGTTGGGAGAGCTCGCCGAGCCTCGTCCCCAGATGACGAAACTCGCGTGTGATCGTCGGTATCTGCCAGGTACCTTCGCAGAATGCCCGACGCTGCCGACCCTCCCGCCGCGCGCGTGGTCGGTAGCCGATGGCTTCGTAGACGGCTGGGCGGCGGACGGCTGCGCAACCTCTGGCGCATCCTGCGCTATCTGCGGCCGTACGCCGCCCAGATGGTCTGGCTCATGGTCGCCGCCGCCGTGGCGACCGGGGTCAGCCTCGTAGTCCCGCTCGTCGTCCGCCAGGTGGTCGACGGCCCGGTACGGCACGGCAGCTCCAGCGGCCTGCTACTCCTCGGCGCGCTCGCGCTGGCGCTCGGGGTGGTCGAGGCGGTGCTGATCTTCATGCGGCGCTGGGTGCAGTCCAGCTCGGCGCTCGGCATCGAGACCGCGATCAGGAACGACCTCTACTCCCACCTGCAGCGGCTGCCGGTCTCGTTCCACGACCGGTGGCAGTCCGGCCAGCTGCTGTCCCGGGTCACGACCGACCTCGGCGTGATCCGGCGGTTCCTGTCGTTCGGCCTGATCTTCCTCGTCATCAACCTCGGTACGTACGTCACCGTGGTCGCGCTGCTGCTGCACATCTACTGGCCGCTCGGACTGCTGGTGGCGATCAGCGCGGTACCGCTGTTCGTCATCAGCAAGCGGTTCACCAACCAGTACTTCAGCGCCGCGCGCAAGGTGCAGGACCAGCTCGGTGACCTGGCTACGCAGATCGAGGAGTCGGCGCAGGGAGTCCGGGTCATCAAGTCCTTCGGCCGGCGCCGGCACATGGCGGGCCGGTTCAGCGAGGGGGCGCGCCGGTTGCACGACACCGCCGTCGGCAAGGCGCGGATGCTGGCGACCAGCTGGTCGCAGTTCGACCTGGTGCCCAACGCGACGCTCGCGACCGTGCTCGTGGTCGGCGCGCTGGAGGTGGCGCGCGGTGCGCTGTCCCTGGGCGGCCTGGTCGCGTTCGTGTCGCTGCAGGTCATGCTGGTCTGGCCGATCGACGCACTGGGCTGGATCATCGCCAACGGCCAGGAGGCGATGACCGCCGCCGACCGGATCTACGAGGTGCTCGACACGGAGCCGTCCATTGTGGACCGGCCCGGCGCGGTCGCCGTGGAGCCGTCGCGGATCGAGGGGTGGCTGCGGTTCGAGGCGGTCCAGTTCGGCTACCCGGACGCCGCAGTCAACGTGCTGGAGCAGATCGACCTGGAGCTGTTCCCGGGCGAGACGCTCGCGATCGTCGGGGTCACCGGTTCCGGCAAGACCACGCTCGTGGCGCTGGTACCGCGCCTGTACGACGTCACCGGCGGCCGGATCACCATCGACGGGCGCGACGTACGCGACTACCGCATCGACTCGCTACGGCGCATCGTCGGCGTGGCGTTCGAGGAACCGATGCTGTTCTCGATGAGCGTGCGGGAGAACCTGACGCTGGGCCACCCGGACGCGACGGACGCCGAGATCGCCGAGGCGCTCGCGGTGGCGCAGGCGGAGTTCGTCTACGACCTGCCATGGGGGCTGGCGACCCGGGTTGGCGAGCAGGGCCTGTCGCTGTCCGGTGGGCAGCGCCAGCGTCTCGCGCTGGCCCGCGCGGTCGTGACGCGGCCCCGGGTGCTCGTCCTCGACGACCCGCTGTCGGCGCTGGACGTGCACACCGAGGCGCTCGTCGAGGAGGCGCTGGCCCGGGTGCTGCGCGGCACGACGGCGCTGCTCGTGGTGCACCGGCCGTCGACCGTGGCGCTCGCCGACCGGGTCGCGCTGTTGCACGACGGCCGGATCGCCGCCGTGGGTACGCATTCGCAGCTGCTGGCTACGGTTCCGCGCTACCGCTCGGTGCTCTCCGCGACGGCGGAAGCCGCATGAGCGAGCGAGCTGGCGCGGCGGCGTCAGGGCTGAGGAGCGAAGCGACGAGGGAAGACGTCGCGAACAGCGCCGCGCGAGCGAGCGATTTCAGGATCCGCATGACGAGAACGGGGGCCTGGTGAGTCTGGACGTCGAGGCGTGGCGGGGGATCGCCAGCGACGCCGATGCCGAACGCAGCGCCGCCGAGGCGCCGGATGCCGCCGCGCTGGTACGGCTGCGCTCGGACAGCCGGGCGCTGCTCGCCTCCCTGATGCGCCCGCACCGGCGGCTGCTGGTCTTCGCGGTGGCGCTGCTGTTGCTGCAGAACGCGGCCGGGATGGCCGGCCCGTACCTGGTCAAGCTCGGCATCGACCGGGGCATCCCGCCGCTGGCTTCGTCGCACAACGGCGTCGTCCTGGCCGTCGTGGCGGTAGCGTTCGCCATCGCCACGGTCGCCGAGTACCTGACCAAGCGGGGCTTCCTGATCCTGTCGGGTCGCATCGGCCAGGCCCTCCTGCTGGATCTGCGGCAGCGGGTGTACGACCACTTCCAGCGGCTGTCCATCGGCTTTCACGAGCGGTACACCTCGGGCCGGGTGGTGTCCCGGCTGACCAGCGACATGGACTCGATCGGCGAGCTCGTCGACGGTGGTATCGACGACCTCGTGCTGGCCGCGCTGTCGGTGGTGTCCGTGGCGGGCATCCTGCTGTGGCTCGACTGGCCGATGGCGCTGGCCACGATGGTGTCGTTCCCGTTCCTGCTGTGGCTGTCGCGGTGGTTCCAGAAGTCATCGGCGATCGCCTACCGGCGTACCCGCGAAGCCGTCGCGCTGGTCATCGTCCACTTTGTCGAGTCGCTCGGCGGAGTCCGGGCGGTGCAGGCGTTCCGCCGCGAGCCGCGCAACAACGAGATATTCGAGGCGGTCAACGACGACTACCGCCGGGCCAACCTGACGGCGCACCGGCTCATCGCGACGTACTCGCCGGGCATCAAGCTGATCGGCAACGTGACCATCGCCATCGTGCTGACCTACGGCGGCTACCGCGCCTTGCACGGCCAGACCGAGGTCGGCGTGCTCGCCGCGTTCCTGCTCTACCTGCGGCGGTTCTTCGAGCCGATGCAGGAGCTGAGCCAGTTCTACAACTCGCTGCAGTCGGCCACCGCGGCCTTGGAAAAGCTCGCGGGCGTACTGCATGAGCCGCCGGCCGTTGCGGAGCCCGAGACGCCGAAGCCGGTGCCGGCGACCGGCGCGCGCGGCGAGGTCCGCTTCACCGGTGTCTCGTTCGCCTACCGCCCCGACCGGATCGTCCTACCAGCGCTGGACCTGCACATCCCGGCGGGGCAGACGGTCGCGCTCGTCGGCGCGACGGGCGCCGGCAAGTCCACGATCGCCAAGCTGGTGGCGCGCTTCTACGACCCGACGGCCGGCTCGGTGTCGTTGGACGGTGTGGACCTGCGGGACCTGTCCGACGACGACCTGCGCCGGGCGGTGGTCATGGTGACCCAGGAGAACTTCCTGTTCTCCGGTACCGTCGCGCAGAACATCGGCTTCGGCCGGCCCGGCGCGATCCGGCCGGAGATCGAGGCGGCAGCGGCGGCGATCGGGGCCGACTCCTTCATCCATGCGCTGCCTGACGGGTACGACACCGACGTCCGCAAGCGGGGCGGCCGGCTGTCGGCCGGCCAGCGCCAGCTGGTGGCGTTCGCGCGGGCGTTCCTGGCCGACCCGGTCGTCCTGATCCTCGACGAGGCGACCTCCTCGCTGGACATCCCGTCCGAACGGTTGGTCCAGCGGGCGCTTCGTACCATCCTCGCCGACCGTACCGCCATCGTGATCGCCCACCGGCTGTCCACTGTGGAGATCGCCGACCGGGTGCTCGTCCTCGACGGGGGCAGCATCGTCGAGGACGGCTCGCCGAGACGCCTGATCACGGGTACCGGCCGGTACGCCGAGCTGCACCGGCAGTGGCGGGACAGCCTCGTCTGAGCGCAGCCGGAGCCGGGTTGTGGCGGAGGCGAGCACAGACCAGTTTGGCTCGTCTGAGCGCAGCCGGAGCCGGGTTGTGGCGGAGGCGAGCACAGACCAGTTTGGCTCGTCTGAGCGCAGCCGGAGCCGGGTTGTGGCGGAGGCGAGCACAGACCAGTGAGGCTGGTCTGAAACTCGTTCGAGCCGCGCCGCCGGCGCTCGTAGCATCGACGGCATGACGGACACGGCGAACAGCCCCGCCGACCGGCTTCCCGAGCGTCCCAGGCTGGACGGGCTCGAGGAGAAGTGGTCGCGGCGCTGGCAGGAGGAGGGCACGTACGCGTTCGACCGGTCGAAGGACCGGGCGGACGTATACGCGATCGACACTCCCCCGCCGACCGTATCCGGTGAGCTGCATATCGGCAGCGTGTTCTCGTTCACCCACACCGACTTCGTCGCGCGGTTCCAGCGGATGCGCGGCAAGGCGGTGTTCTACCCGATGGGCTGGGACGACAACGGCCTGCCGACCGAGCGGCGCGTGCAGAACTTCTTCGGCGTGCGCTGCGACCCGTCGCTGCCTTACGATCCGGCGTTCGTGCCGTCGCCCGGCCGCCGGGACCCGGTGCGGATATCCCGGCGCAACTTCATCGAGCTGTGCGAGCGGCTCACCGCCGAGGACGAACGGGCCTTCGAGCACCTGTGGCGCCTGGTCGGGCTGTCGGTGGACTGGTCGTACAAGTACACGACGATCGGGCCGGTGGCCCGGGCGGTGTCGCAGCAGGCGTTCCTGCGCAACCTGGCGCGCGGTGAGGCGTACCAGGCGCTGGCGCCGACCCTGTGGGACGTGACCTTCCAGACCGCGGTGGCCCAGGCCGAGCTCGAGGACCGGCAGTGGCCGGGGGCGCTGCACCGGCTGCGGTTCCGGGGACCGTCCGGTGAGCCGGTGCTTGTCGAGACGACCCGGCCCGAGCTGCTGCCGGCCTGCGTGGCGCTGGTCTGCCACCCCGCCGACCCGCGGTACGCCGGCCTGGTCGGCCACACCGTCCACACTCCACTGTTCGATGTGGACATTCCAGTGTACGCCCACCCGCTGGCCCAGCCCGACAAGGGTACCGGCATCGCGATGGTGTGTACGTTCGGCGACCTCACCGACGTGACCTGGTGGCGGGACCTGCGGCTGGACACCCGCGTGATCGTGGGTCGCGACGGGCGGCTGGTGCCCGAGGCACCGGGCGGGCTCGCCGGGCTCACCGTGCCGCAGGCGCGTACCCGGATCGTGGAGCTGCTCGCGGCGTCGGGCGACCTGGTCGGCGAACCGCGCCCGATCACCCACGCCGTGAAGTTCTACGAGAAGGGCGACGTGCCACTGGAGATCGTCACCTCACGGCAGTGGTATATCGTGAATGGTGGTCGTGATCTCGATGTCCGAAAAGACCTGGTCAGGCTGGGACGCCGGCTGCGCTGGGTGCCCGAGCACATGCGACACCGGTACGAGCACTGGGTCAACGGGCTGACCGGCGACTGGCTGATCAGCCGGCAGCGGTTCTTCGGCGTGCCGTTTCCGGTGTGGTACCGGCTGGACGCCGCCGGGGAACCGGACTATGCCGAGCCCATCACGCCACCCGAGTCGCACCTGCCGATCGACCCGACGACCGACGTGCCCGACGGCTACATCGAGGCGCAGCGCGGCAAGCCGGGCGGCTTCGTGGCCGACCCCGACGTGATGGACACCTGGGCCACCTCGTCCCTCACGCCCCAGATCGTCAGCGGCTGGGAGCGCGATGCCGACCTGTTCCAGCGGGTGTACCCGATGGACCTCCGTCCCCAGGGCCACGAGATCATCCGTACCTGGCTGTTCTCGTCGGTGGTGCGCGCGCGGACCGAGCTCGGTGGGCTGCCCTGGCGTACCGCGCAGATCAACGGCTGGATCCTCGACCCGGACCACAAGAAGATCTCCAAGTCGTTCAGCGCGGCCAGCACGCCGAGCGACCACGTGGAGCGGTACGGCGCCGACGCGGTCCGGTACTGGGCCGCGAACGGCCGGTCCGGAGTGGACATCGCGTTCGACGAGAACCAGATGCGCATCGGCCGGCGGCTGGCGACCAAGCTGCAGAACGCCTCCCGGTTCGTGCTGGGGTTGGGTGCGAGCTCGGCGCTGGGCAGCGGCGTGAGCTCGCCGGTGGACCGCTCGATGCTCGCGACACTGTCCACTGTGGTCACCGAAGCCACGTCGGCGCTGGAGGAGTACGACCACACCAGCGCCCTGGAGGCGGTCGAGCGCTTCTTCTGGGCGTTCTGCGACGACTACATCGAGCTGGTGAAGGAGCGGGCATACGGGACTACGGGGGTGGCGAGCGGGTCGGCGCGCGCCGCACTGGCGCTCGCCCTATCGGTGCAGCTGCGGCTGTTCGCCCCGTTCCTGCCCTATGTCACCGAGGAGATCTGGTCCTGGTGGCGGCCCGGCTCGATCCACCAGGCCCCGTGGCCTACCACCGACGAGCTGGCCGGCCACTGCGGGGACCCCGGCGTGCTGAGCGTGGTGAGCGAGGCGCTGCACCAGGTCCGGCGCGCCAAGTCGGACCGCCGGCTGTCGATGAAGGCCGAGGTGTCCCTGGCCGAGGTGCTCGGGCCGGCGGCGGTGCTGGACCAGCTCTCCGTCGCCGCGGCGGACCTACGCGCCGCGGGCCGGATCGGCGTCCTCGACCTACGACCAGGGCGCACCGACGATCTCACGGTTGCTTGTGCATTCTGACCCCGCGCGGGTGGTGTGGTGGTCGCTTTCGCGACCACCACACCACCCGCACACCGCTGGTTATCCACAGCCGCCAATAGACCATTGCCCGGGTATCTGTGCCACCCGCACAGTCCGAAGTCGTGGTCGGTGACTCCCATCTCGACACGCTCCTCGCGGCGCAAGACGGTCTGATCCGTCAAGATCAGCTGGTGCCGGCTGGCGTGACCCGCTCGGCGTTGCGATGGCGCCTGGCCCGCGGCAGCTGGCAGGTGATCCTGCCGGCGATCTACGCCGCGTTCGACACGCAGCCCACGCCGCGCCAGCGGCTGGTCGCCGCGTACCTCTACGCCGGGCCCGGGGCGCAGGTCACCGGCGCGGCCGTGCTGCGCTACTACGGGGCGAGCGCGGTGCCGGCCGAGCCGTACGTCCGGGTGCTGGTGGCGCACCCGCGGCAGATCGCCTCGACGAGCTTCGTCCGGGTGCACCGCAGCCGGCGGCTCGACCCGAACCCGCGCCACGACGGTCCCCTCGTGACGACCTCCCCGGCGCGCGCCGTAGTCGAGGCCGCTCGACACCTCGGTAACGCCGCGACCGTCCGGGCGATGGTCGCCGACGTGGTCGATCGGCAGCTCGCGACACTGGAGGAGCTCGCCGCCGAGCTGGCCGTAGGCCCGCGGCAGGGCAGCGCCATGGTTCGCCGCGCCCTGGACACGGTGGTCGGAGCGCCGTCCTCGGCACGCGCGGTGCTCACCGCCGTGCTCGCCGCTTCGGCCGTGCTGCCCCAGGTGCTGTGGCGGCCCCGGCTGTTCGCCCCGGACGGGTGTGCGTTGCCCAGCCCCGACGCCTGGATCGCCGAGGTGGATCTCGGCCTCGACATCGACTCCGGCGACTGGGAGCGCACCGTGGCCCGGCACGCCACGCTGGGCCAGTACGGCGCCCAGCTGCTGCACGTACACCCCGATCGGGTCACCGACGACCCGGAAGGCGTCCGGCGCGAGGTCGAGCGCGCCTACCTGGACCGGCTGCGGGCCGGCGTCCGCGGCACGATCCGGGCCGAGCCGTGACCGGCCTAGAAGTCCCCGCCGAAGTCGCCGCCGCCCCAGTCGCCCCCGCCGAAGTCGTCCCCGCCGTAGTCACCGGAGGCGTCGTAGGCACCGCCGTCACCGCCGTCACCGCCGTCACCGCCGTCACCGCCGTCACCGCCGTCACCGTCAACGCCGTCATGGGCGTCGGCGTCCTCCACGCCGTCGGCGAACCCCGCGTCATAGCCGCCGTACCCGCCGCCGAAGCCGGTGAACAACGCGTCGAACAGCAGCACCGAGCCCACCCCGGCCGCGCCGGCGATGAGCGCGGTCTTCCACCAGGGGTTGGAGTACCAGCCGGCGGGAATCGGCCGACCCTGCACCCGGCCGCCCGGGTAGTAGTACGGCGTGTCGCTGCCAGGGTTCGGGCTCGCCTTGTAGCGGTGGCCCTGCACGTCGACCTCGCGGTCTTCCCGGATCGCCCCGGCGGCCCGTTGGCCGGCCAGCGGCGGCAGGTCCGGACCGGGGTCCAGGCCGAGCGCCGTGCGCGCCGCCCGCACGTAGGCCAGGCCCTCCAGCGCGGTCTCGCGCGCCAGCTCGTACTGCTTGAGCGTGCTGGCCCGTTCCAGCTGGCTGCCCGCCGCGTTGTACCGCTCACCGGCGTCGACCAGCGCCTGCTTGACCGCGGCCTCGTCACCCGGCGGAAGGTTCATGATCTGGCCGCCCAGCCGCTCGTACCAGCGCTGGGCCTCCTCCCGCGCATCCGCCAGCACCTGCGCCTCACGCTTCTTGCGACCCAGGTTCCAGAACACGGCGAGACCCACCACCCCAACGACCAACGCAACGACTAGCCACCAACCCATACCTACGACGGTACAGGCGTTTGTCATACCCGTCCGTCATGCTGGTGCCCGTGGATCTCCTGCTGGTGCTCGTTGGACTGCTCGCCGGCCTGGCGCTGGGCTGGCTGGCCGCCCGGTCGCGGTCATCCGTCGAGGTCGCGCGGCTCGACGCGACCCTGCGCGCCACCCGGGAGGGCGAGGTCCGGCTGGAGCAGTCGCTGCGGGCGCTGTCCTACGAGGCGAGCGGCCAGTCACAGGCGGCGCTCGCCCAAGCGGTGGCGCCGCTGCACGAGGCGTTGTACCGCTACGAGCGCCGGGTGGCCGAGCTGGAGCGCGAGCGCGTCGGCGCCTACGAGGGGTTGCGCGAGCAGGTGCGGTCGATGCAGGAGGTCGCGGGCGGGCTGCGCACCGAGACCCGGCAGCTGGTCTCGGCCCTGCGCGCTCCGCAGGTGCGCGGCCGGTGGGGCGAGCACCAGCTGCGGCGCATCGTTGAGGCCGCCGGCATGCTCGAGCACTGCGACTTCGCCGAGCAGGTGTCGGGCCTCACCGACACCGGCACGGTCCGCCCCGACCTGGTGGTGCGCCTGCACGGAGGTCGGCAGGTGGTGGTCGATGCCAAGGCGCCCTTCGATGCGTACCTGACCGCGATGGAGTCGCGTGACGAGTCCACCCGGGACGGTCATCTCGTCGCGCACGCCAGGCAGCTCCGGGCGCACGTCGACGGACTGGCCGCCAAGGCGTACTGGACCGCGTTCGAACCCACGCCCGAGTTCGTCGTCCTGTTCGTGCCGGCCGACCCGTTCCTCGACGCCGCACTCCAGCATGACCCGACCCTGCTGGAGCACGCGTTCGCCCGCAACATCGTGCTCGCCACGCCCGCGACCTTGATGGCGCTGCTGCGCACGGTCGCGTACGCCTGGCGGCAGGAGTCGCTGGCCCGCAACGCGGTGGCAGTGCACACCCTCGGCCGCGAGCTCTACCTGCGACTGTCCACAATGGGCGAGCACCTGGCCAAGGTCGGCAGCTCGCTCGGGAGCGCCGTCACGGCGTACAACAAGGCGGTCGGCTCGCTGGAGGCGCGGGTGCTGGTCAGCGCGCGCAAGCTCGCCGAACTCGGCGTCTCGGGCGACGAGCTGGAAACGCCGGCCCAGGTCGAGACGGCACCGCGCCAACTCCAGGCGCCGGAGCTGGTCGACAGCGTCTTCCCAACCCCGGCCGTTTGATCGGCAGAAACCCCGCTCGATCGCCTGAACCAGGTGCCTGAGCACCGGGCGGGGTGCCAGTTCTTATACAAGATCGACAATACTTGAAACGTTCTTCACAACAATGTGACTATTTCCATGGTGCTATGCCGCCGGGGCCGGGACAGCGCCGATCCGCACCCACCTTTCCCGCTGGAGGACCGAAGAGTGAGAACCGTTCGAAAAGTCCTTCTCTCCGCGGCCACCGTGGCACTCACGGTCGTCGCCATCACCACACTGTCCGCCGGGCAGGCCACAGCCGCACCGCGCAGCAGCGACAACCTCGCCCAGCTCATGGCCCGGTTAGACACCGGTATCCCCGGTACGGCCTGGGGGATTGACCCGGCCGCGAACCAGGTGGTGATCACCATCGACAGCTCGGTCCGCGGCGCCAGCTTTGCCCAGCTGGAGTCCGCGGTCTGGGGCACCAAGGGCGCAGCCCGTATCGAGCGCGCGAACGGCGTATTCAGGCCCCTCATCTCGGGCGGCGACGCGATCTACGGCAGCCAGTACCGCTGCTCGCTCGGGTTCAACGTGCGCAGCGGTAGCACGTACTCGTTCCTGACCGCGGGGCACTGCACCGACCTCGCCTCGGAATGGTTCGCCGACGCCGCTCACACTGTGAAGCTCGGTGACCGCGCCGGCTCCAGCTTCCCCAACAACGACTACGGCATCGTGCGGTACACCAACACGTCCATCACGATCTCCGGCACGGCCGGCGGCCAGGACATTGTCTCGGCCGGCAACGCCTACGTCGGCGAGGCGGTGACCCGCCGCGGCAGCACGACCGGGGTCCACACCGGGACCGTGACGGCGCTCAACGTGACGGTCCACTACGTCGGCGCCGGGACGGTCAAGGGAATGATCCAGACGAACGTCTGCGCCGAGCCCGGTGATAGCGGCGGGCCGCTGTACGACAACACCGTCGCGCTCGGCCTCACCTCCGGCGGCAGCGGGAACTGCCGGACCGGCGGCACGACGTTCTTCCAGCCCGTAACTGAAGCGCTCGCCAGGTACGGCGTCTCGGTCTTCTAGCAGGCATTACGCGTCGGTGGGCCCGGGCACTCCGGGTCCACCGACGATTGCTCACCCGGGCCCGCCGGCGGTGGCCGCCAGCCGGGCGGCCTCGCCGGCGCGCGCGGCGCCGGCCGCTCGCATTTCCCGTTTGAGCTCCTGCGGCAGCGAGAACACCAGCTTCTCCTGGGCGGTCGTGACCTCAGCCACGTCGGTGAAGCCCCGCTCGGCCAGCCAGTCGAGCACCCGGAACACCAGCTCGTCGGGGACCGAGGCCCCGGACGTGACCCCCACGGTTGTCGCGCCGGCCAGCCATTCCTCGCGGATCTCGTGCTCGTAGTCGACCAGGTACTAGCAGATGTCGTCGCTGGGCGGCGCCTGCAGCAGGGGCAGCTTCGTCCTGAGCCGGTCGACGGTCTGCATGGTCTCGTCCACCGACAGCGTCGTCTGGGACAGCCAGACGACCTTGGACGGGTCGCGGACGGTCACCTGGTCGACCGCGTCGGGACCGTCGACAAGCTGGACGTGGGTGGGCGCCTCACCGGCGGTACCGATGACCTCTTCGTGGCCTTCGTGCCCGATGAGCAGGATGTCGTAGTCCTCCGCCGCGAACCGCTTGGCCTCCTGGTGGACCTTGGTCACCAGCGGGCAGGTCGCGTCGATCGCCTTCAGCGAGCGGGCGCGGGCCTGCTCGTACACCTCGGGCGCCACGCCGTGCGCGGAGAAGATCACGATCGAGCCCTCGGGCACCTCGTCGGTCTCCTCGACGAAGATCGCCCCGCGTGCCTCCAGTGTGGTCACCACGTGCCGGTTGTGGACGATCTCCTTGCGTACGTAGACCGGCGGACCGTAGAGCTTGAGCGCCTCCTCGACGGTCTGCACGGCGCGGTCGACGCCGGCGCAGTAGCCGCGTGGCTTGGCGAGCAGGACTCGTTTGCGGTTCTCGGTCACGAGCCCAATGGTACGGACCTCGCGTGCGTACGCTGGCCCGGTGACCGAGCAGCCAGCGCAGTCGACCCCGGAACAGCCGTGGCCGGTTCGCGTCGTGAGCCAAAAGATCGGCGCCTGGATCGGCAAGCTCGGATGGGTCTGGGTCGACGGCCAGGTGGCGCAGATCACCCGCCGCCCCGGCACCACCACGGTGTTCCTCACGCTGCGTGACCCGAGCGCCGACCTCAGCCTCACGGTCACCACCAACCGGGACGTACTGGACCTCGGCGCGCCCAACCTTGTCGACGGCGCCCGCATCGTGGTGCACGCCAAACCGGAGCTCTACCCGGCCCGGGGCACCCTGAGCCTGCGCGCCGACGAGGTGCGCCAGGTCGGCGTCGGCGAGCTGCTGGCCCGCATCGAGCACCTGAAGAAGCTGCTCGCCGCGGAGGGCCTGTTCGATCCGGCCCGCAAGCGGCGGCCGCCGTTCCTGCCCAGGCGCATCGGCCTGATCACCGGCCGGGCCAGCGCCGCCGAACGCGACGTGCTCACCAACGCGCGCCGTCGCTGGCCGGCCGTGCACTTCCGGGTGGTGAACGTCGCGGTCCAGGGACCGGGTGCGGTAGCGCAGATGATCGACGCGTTGAGCGTACTCGACAAGGACGAGTCGATCGACGTGATCATCCTGGCCCGCGGCGGCGGGTCCACCGAGGACCTCTTGCCCTTCTCCGACGAGGCGCTGTGCCGGGCGGTGTTCGCCTGCCGTACTCCGGTGGTCTCCGCCGTCGGCCACGAGACCGATGCGCCGCTGGTCGACTTCGTCGCCGATGTACGGGCTTCGACGCCCACCGACGCCGCCAAGCGCGTGGTGCCCGATCTCGCCGAAGAGACGCGGCTGATCCGGCTGGGCCGTCAGCGGCTGGAGCGGGCGATCCGCCACCTCCTCGACCGCGAGCAGCACCGGCTCGACGCGCTGCGCAGCCGCCCGGTCCTGGCCAAGCCGCACGCCATGCTCGAGGCGCGCGGCGCGGACATCGCGGCGTTGGCCGAGCGCGCCACCAGGTGCGTGCGGCACCGGCTCGACGCCGCCGACGCCGAGCTGCGCCACACCACCGCACGCCTGCGGGCGCTCTCGCCCGCGGCGACCCTGCAACGGGGGTACGCGATCGTGCGGCGCGCCGACGGCACGATCCTGCGCGAGCCGGCGCAGGTTGACGTGGGCGACCCGCTGCGGGTCCGGCTCGCCGGCGGCGAGCTCGCCGCTCGGGTGGTGGCCGACGCCGAGTGACCCGGCGGACGCCGGTTGACCTAGTGGACGCCGGGTTACCCGGCGGACGCTGGGTGACGTGCCGTCATTCCTCCTTGCCGGTGGCCTGGTAGCGCAGCAGGACCGTCCAGCGCAGGCCGTCAAGACCGACGCAGTCCGCAATCAGCGTCACGTCCCTGGGCGGCCCGGTTACCACATGTGAGCGAACCACGAGCCAGACCGTCCCACCGATGCGGACCGGCTCCCACTTCACCCGGTCCCGCGGGTCGGGCGGGCCTCCGGGGACCGGAAGCCACCGCGAGAGTGCGATGAGCCGCCACTCCTGCGCTCGAAACTCGACCGACGCAAGCGCCGGCTGCGGCCCGAGAAAGCGGACCGTGAGCACCACGGCGTCCTCGGGGAGCCGCGGGTACGGCCGCCGGCCTCGCCTCGGGCGCCGCTTCGCGATCGATCTCGGGTCAGCCGCCGCCACCTCCAGAACCGGCGCCGTCTCCCGGGCATGCCGGGCCCGCTCGATCTGCACCTGCTCCCGCACCGACTTTGCCTGTAGGTACGAGAACACGGCGGAGGCCACCGAGACCACGAGCGCCAGCACGGCCAACACGTCCGAGGCGCCCACGCTGTCGACCGTGTCAGGATCGGCCCGGCGCAGCCATCCGCCGGTCGGCCAGCTAGGGTGGCTCCCGTCATGGGTACCCCGGAGCTGAGCTACGAGCAGGCGCGCGCCGAGCTGGCCACCGTGGTCGAGCGGCTGGAGGCCGGCGGCGTGTCGCTGGAGGAGTCGCTGGCGCTATGGGAGCGGGGCGAGCACCTCGCGGCCGTCTGCCAGCGCTGGCTCGACGGCGCCCGAGCCAGGCTCGACGCCGCGCGGCCCGAGCCCGAGGCTTGATCCGCGGACCCGTCGGGGTCAGCTCACCGCCGTGGCCAGCACGGCCAGCTCCTCGATCGGCGCCTGGCCGACCACGATGACCGTCCGGTCCGGCTGGCGCAGCACCAACGCCCGCTCCCCGTCCGCGGTGACGTAGCGCTGCCAGTCCCGGCCCACCAAGGAGACCGTGTCCTCGATCCGGACGTCCTCGCCGAGCTCGCCACGCACCAGCGCGTCGGCGTTGACGTTGCTCTCGATGAGCTGGGCGGTGCCCCCGCTCGGCGTACGGAACCCGGCCCGCAGCACGGCGCCCGCGTCACCGCGCTGGAACGCCGATCGCACCGGATGCCAGCCTTCGGGCAGGCTGCTCGGCGCCGTGACCGGGAACAGCCCGGCGGCCCGCGCGTTGTCATACGCCGACGACGTGTCGACCACGGTCGGGCTCTCGCCCCCGAGGCACCGGTACACCGTCAACAGCACGAAGATCGGCAACAGCAGCACGAGCAGCGACAACGCCATGTCCCGGGACGTGCGGCCGCGCCGCACCCGCTCCACTGGCGGCGGCGACGTTTCCACGTACCCCATCCTGGCCGACGCCGGATGCGGACCGGAAGCGGGTCAAGCAGAGCGAGCCGAACGGACGTTCAACTACGATTTCCACATGTCGGCTCCAAGAACACGAACTCCGCAGGACCTCGACCGCAACCTGGCCCTGGACCTGGTACGGGTCACCGAGGCCGCCGC
>WNGF01000603.1_pt1 | contig 57093 bp, 58 predicted proteins | sample 5400641 | NCBI WGS metagenome assembly WNGF01 (sample SAMN13153371, study PRJNA577476) | soil metagenome | isolation source: 80 cm soil or saprolite under grassland replicate 2 | place: USA:California | collected 2016-06-15
GTGTACTGACGGCCGATCAGTCGGTCCAGTAAGCCCCTTCACCGTTTCTTGGTGAATTTTGCCTTGCTTTACTGGTCGCAAATAAAAACGGAAATCGTTCGATTTTAACTGGGTCCTCGCTAAGCCCATTCTTGAGCCGCTGGAGATTCGTCTCAATGAAACCTGAAAGGACGCACAAACCCGTGGGTCCCATCCCGATTTTCACTGACGCAGATCACCCAAAAGCGACATTGAGTTGTACCCGGTTTTGTACCCGGTGTAGGCACAGTGGAGCAGTGCCTCATTGTGCTGGACGTTTCAGACTCGAGCGACAAGTGCTTTCGAATGAAAGAGGAAGGCTGAATCTGAAGGGATTAGCCATTGGAGTACAGAAAGGGTGTTTGCGGATGGTGTGTCTGCCAATTCCACCACTTCCGCAGTTTGTAACTTGTGTGCACTCAACAACATAGCTAACTCACCGTTTGAGGGTATCTCCGACTGCACCGGATTTTGCACCGACCTTTGCATTCTACACGCCCCTCCGTCCGCTCCAGATTCGCGAGCCGCACAAAACAGTTTCTCAACCGCTTCTTCGCGGGGTGCACGTAGCACATCGTGGTTTTAATGTTATCGTGCCCGGCTACGTACTGCAACGTAAAGGGGTCGGTGGGTAGTGGCTGAATCAAATTCAGCCACTACCGGGTCGGTGTATTCCCCCGCCTCGGTCAGAAAGGTGTGCCGGAGCGCGTGCAGCCCTGGCTTGAAACTCGCCGAACGTCTAGGTACACGTTGATTCCTAATTAACAAGAAACAACTCAAGGTAGTTGACATCTGAGAAAATGGTGGTGCAACGCTTCGCATCTAGGCGACGTGCCTTCCCCTTCGACGCTTGGATCAGACTTCACTTGTTCGCTCAGCGGTTTGCCGGAGCAGTGAATGAGTGCGCTCTGTGGAATTCTCAAACTAACATCTCAGATCGACTTGTCACAGGTCAAGCAATTTGGAGTCCCTAAGTCTCAGGATTTCAGACGGGCTTTCGTACTCGGAGCAAAGAACCCGATGACGTTTGCCACTCGCCTCAGGTTTCCTCGGAACCCGTTTCAGCGGGCGATTCCTCGTCCGTCCTTTGTTCCCGGTTGGGAACAATGGGCGCCGGCCGGCGAGCGTGGATGCTCCGCTTCCCTGCTGGAGGTGGTGAATCGAGATGGGTCACAACTACTTGGCGGGCCGGCTTTGGGAGTGCACCTTTCGTTGCACTCGAGGATCGCCTATTATCTTCTTCTTCCTTCCGCTCATTTTGTTTGTACGGCATTTCGGCACCCGTTCCTAATCATTTTAAACCACAGATCCTTGACACGCGAACTGCGTCTGTGGCCCGTTCCATGTTTCAACTTACGCCAGCAGGAGCTTTGATATGCCAGCAGGAGCTTTGATATGAAAGATCGTTCCGAGAAACAATCAACCGCTAAGCCAACGGGAAAGAAAGCGGCGGGCGTTCGTAGCGCCGGTGGATCGACTTTGCGTGCCGACACCCGGTCCGTGCAGATTCGTCATCTAGACGCCCCACCCAGGATTACCAAGCCGAAGAGCATTCATTCGCGTCGCCTGCTTCCCTTTGTTGCGGAGGGTAAGGAACGGGAGTTCCACAGCCTGGACACGCGCGCCATCATTCACCGCCCTGAAGATGCCGGCCAAGACGTTCAGATTGTGGTCAACACTCCCTTGCTTCAGCCGTCGCACAACCGCACATCCAGCAACGTGGGAGAGCCCAGCGTCTCGGCGAACGGCGATGTAGTTTTTTGCACCGGGAACTGGTACGCGGCGATATCGACCGACGGCGGTAACGTCTTCAAGTTCATCGATCCCAACTCCATGGCCCAGCCGGACGATCCTCAAGGTGTCACGTTTTGTTGCGATCAGGTCGTCAATTACATGCCCTCGATCGATACATTTATGTGGTTAATGCAGTATGGGTCCTCGACCGGAGACAACATTCAGAGCCTCGCCTTCGCGAAGACCAATGATATGAAGGCGGGACGGTGGCACATCTTCGATATCACAACGGAGATGCTTGAAGTCCCGGGGTTCTTCATGGACTTTCCCGATTTGGCGGTCGGGGCCAACTTCATATACATGACCACCAACTGCTTTGGACCGGACGGCCACACGGTCGGTTCGGCAGTGGTCAGGATTCCATTCAGCGGCATCGAAGAGGGCAGCCCCACTGTGGAGAAGTTTGTCTCCATGGAATTGTTCGCGTTCCGTGTGGCCCAGAACTGCGGCGAGACTGCGTATTTTGCCGCGCACCGAGATACCAGCACCCTGGCCGTGTTCTCCTGGCCAGAGAATAAAGCAACTCCAAGTTCGCAGGACGTCGGCGTGGCGCGCTGGATTGGAACCAACGGCTATATCTCGCGCACGCCCGATGGCCGCCGCTGGCTGGATCGGGCCGACCCGCGTTTGACCGGCGCCACTTTGGCCTCCACACCGGCGGGCGACGAGTTGTGGTTTGCCTGGGGTGTTGACACCGATTCCAATCACCGGCCTCAGCCTTTCGCGCAGATGGCACGCATCAACAGCAAGAACATGAGTTTGATCGAGAATGTGAATCTTTTTGATACTGATTCCGCAATCTGCTACGCAGGTTTGGCAACCAACGCTGACAACGAGATCGGCGTTTCCTACATGATCGGGGGCGCAGTATTCCCGTCGCATGTGGTGGGGTTCCTCACCGGCGATCGCAATAGTGTGGTGGCCGCAAAAGGCGAACGCGGTCCTCTCCCCGATGCGAAGGGGCACTTCGATTGGGGGGACTATCTGACTGCGCGGCCTCTCTTTCCCAAGCGCAAACTGTTTGCCGCTGCTGGTTATACATTCTTAGGCACTCAGGATGGCGAGAACCTTGACGCGACACCCCACTTCGTCGTCTTTGGGCGGGCGGCAAATACAGCAGGAACAATCGGAATCGGTGGCCCGGGTGCTCCTGGGGGAACAGCAACCGGCGGAGGCGGCGGCAGTGCTACTGGGGGCGGAAAAGTCGGACCTGGTCCGATCACCGATGTGAATCCGCTCAAGACTGTGAGTTCCGCCGTGGCTGCGCAGATCAAGGCTGCTTGTGGTGTACACGCGGGCATGCAAGCTCTCCCGCAGGCACAGGCAGCCATGCCTGAACCGGTCACGAAGCCAGGGAAGGAACGCTGGCCGGTGAAAACCTGTCAAGGCCCGGACCGTGATGCAGTCGGAAAGAACATCGTCAACGGTCATGATCTGGGCGCTGGAATTGTGCCGGCAACGGTGGAGGAGTTAATCAGCATACCTCGCCCGGCGGGACTCGAGGTTCTGACCGCTGATCCCCCCGGCATTCCAGAATAAGAGGTCTCAGCCGGTAGAGACAACGATTTGGCGCGTGGAAGGCCGCGTAACAGTTCTCAATCTAGAAGCCGATGGTGACTATCATCTTGTTTTTCAGGGTCCCAGCGGCGTCACCATCGTTGCCGAAGTGCCCACGCCGACTAAGACTTTCATCGGCGATTCTCCCTGGTTGCGAAACATCAGGGAGGCGCGCCAGGCCGTGGATGACAAGTTGGTCCACAATCTGAATCCGAAGGATTTTGTTTTGCTGCCCGGCGGCACAAAGCTTGTGCCAAGGAATTCACTCTCGGGAGATTTTCCTGCCGCTCCATTGGCGGCTTACAAGCTGCCGGAGTCGTTCCGAACACCTGCGGAAGGCGAAGAGGCACAGATGCCGGCCTTTCAGACGGCGGTGAAGCCTACAGCTGCACGAATTACCGGGGTTGGATTTTTTGATCGCGCGCACGGTGCTACCGAAGCAGCACCCAACGTGTTCGAGCTGCATCCCGTCTTGAAGATTGAATGGCTCTGAGCGGGCAGCCTTCTAGACAGGGGCTTTCCATTGGAGTTGAGAAGCTAAGAGTGGACACAACTGGGACACGCGTCCCAATCCGGCGCGACGTCAGGGGAAGAGGAAGGAGCACGATGAGAACCGAACTAGCGACGCTGCCATTTGGCTACCTCCTCCTAGTGGCCTATTGGACCATTTTCATCGCCGAGCTAGTGGGCGACAAGTCGATCTACACAGTAAGTTCGCTCGCCCTTCGCTTTCGCCCGCTGGTGGTATTCTTCCCCATTGTCTTGGCATTCGCCCTCAAGATACTGGCCGCTGTCCTGCTCGGCAGAACCATGGTCCAACTCAATTCGCGCTGGACCGACCTGGTCAGCGCCGGTGCGTTTTTCGTCTCCGCAGCGCTCATCTGGTTCGAGGAACATGAGAGCTCGGTTACGCAACCCGCAGCCAATGTCTCTTGGACGCGGACCGCCCTGATTTCTTTCGGCTCGCTGTTCTTCACAGAGTGGGGTGATCCAGGGCAGATTGCGGCGGCAGCTCTAACGCTAAAATCTCATGCGATTTTTGCAGTGTGGCTGGGCGGGACCCTCGCCATGACCACAAAAGGGGCTCTGGCAATGTTGCTGGGAGTGAAGCTGCGCGACCGCCTGCCGCAACGGACGCTCCGCACCCTGGCCTCGGCTTCCTGCTGTGTTTTGGGAGTGTTAGCTTTGGGAGGAATCAACGCTATTCGCCGTCCTTGCCTCGGCCCAGACGACCGTGGAGGGTGTGATTACTGATCTCGACGGTAAGGCAGTCGTTGCTGCGATTGTGGTTTTACAGAGTGCCGAAGGCGGCACCCCGCAGAAAACTAATAGCGATTCCGCCGGCAGATTCCAATTTGGCGTGATCCAAGCGGGAGCTCAGGCCCTGAAGGCTCAGGCGCAGGGTTTCTACCAAGCTACGTACAATTTTGTGCTGCGCCCACGGCAACCGTTTGCGCTGGTGGTCAAATTGGTACGCAAGCAATCGGTTCAGCAAACCGTAGACGTGCGCAGCACCTTCCTAACAGTAGACCCCGGTAAAACCGGAAGCTCTTACACTTTCACGCGGCAGGAACTTGATGCTTTGCCAGAACCGCTCACCGATACCACCAATTCGCTGGTCACCAACCTTATGCCCGGCGCCAGCGACAGCCACGATAATTTCCTGGCGGTGCGCGGAACGGAGTTCTCGCTGCACGAGTTTATCAACGGGGTCTCATTTCTGGAAAATACTCAGCCGCAATTTAGTCCTGGAGTCAGTCCTCAGATCTTTGAAACTGTCGATCTCATGACAGGTGGCTTCGCGTCCGAGTACGGCAACCGCTTCGGCGGGGTACTTGATATAACCACGCGCAACGGCGCCGATCTCGGCGGCCATGGCAATATCGACTTCCGTGGCGCAACCCTGGATAACTACGATATGAATGCCGACTATGGCGGCCAGGCGGGACGACTTGGATATTACTTCTTTGCAGATGGATTTACGTCCGCGCGCTACCTGGATCCGCCAGAACCTGAAGCTCTCTATGATTTCGGCAAGGGGTCTCGGGCTACGGCGCAATTCGACTACCGGGCCGATGCCAAAGACAGCTTCAGGCTTGTATTGATGGGAGGAGGAACCAACTTTCAACAGCCAAACCTCTCCGAGGATCAGGGCGTCGGGCGCGACGCGCAGCGCCATCTGCGACAACAGACTGCGATCCTAAACTGGCTGCACTCGTTTTCTCAGGAAACCATGCTCTCCACGTCGGTCTATGCGCGCACCGGCTCCGACCGAGTGTTTCCGACCACAGACTCGGCTACGCCGCTCTCTATCGCCTCGCGCGCACCCCTTAGCCTCGGCGTTAAGAGCGATCTTTCGCACTCCGTGCGCGGACATTTCTTAAAGCTCGGAGTCGACTTGGTTCGCTTGCGGGAGTCGGAGAGTTTCTTCTTCGATAGCCGAGGCGACCCGGACGTGTTTCCGGCATTCTCGGGTAGTCTCCGAGGTGGCCAAGTTAGCGCGTACTTTCAGGACCACTTCTCAGCAGGGCGGAACCTCACGCTCGACTTGGGTGGCCGGTATGATCGCTTCGACCTAGTGGACTCCGCCAGTCAGGTGAGTCCGCGTGTCGGTGCCGCTTATCATTTCAATCGGACCAAATCACTGCTACACGCGGCATACAACCGGTATTTCTCACCGCCCCCAATCGAATATTCGCTCCTCGCGAGCTTCATTGGAAACGCTGCGGATGACCCTGATCAGCGGGTCGGCAATGTTCGAGCTTATACGCAGAATTATTTCGAGCTGGGATGGGCACAGGAACTCCACCCGCGCGTCAGTATGGAAGTGAATGCATATTTCCACACCGGACGCAATGCCTTCGAGAATCATGAAATTAGTATTTCCCGCATCTTTGTCCCGATCAACTTTGACCGCGCTAACTCGAAGGGGATTGAGCTCGTTATGAAGATGAGGCAACTGGAAAGAATCGGAATCAGCGGGCGACTTCAGTATTCGCTTTCGCGGACTTACTTCTATGGCCCGATCACCGGGGGCTTTGCTGGCGATGAACCGCTGCAAGCCGGGGAACGAATCATTCCGGCCTTCGACCAGACCCACACCGGCACCGCGCAGGTTTTCTATCACAATCGCTGGCGTGGCTTCTGGGCAGGAAGTGCCATGCGATACGGGAGCGGAACAATCGTAGAAAATGGCCCGCGGCTGCCACAGCACTTCACCGCGGATCTGGCCACCGGCCTCACTCTCTGGAGTTCAGAGCCACGACGCCTGGACTTTGAGTGTGACGTAACCAATGTGTCGAACAGTGTTTACAAAATTGCGAAGGAGAGTGAAGAGATTCCCATTCAATACGCTCCTTCGCGAACAGCTGGAGGCGCGCTCAAGTTTCACTTCTGATGAGCTCGATCCGATGGAAGACTCCTTAAATGCGAATCGTGGATCATAGGCTCGAGCACATTCGACATCCTTCCCAGTTGTCCGCCCTAAACGTGTGGCGAATGATCTGGCCCCGGATTCCACCCCGCCTTCTGATCGAAGCGAAGGGTACATCTGCGGAAAGAGTCCTGACGTGGGAGAGTCAACTGAGTCGCCTGCAGATGCCTGTGGATGTGAACAAGGAGCAGTTGGACTATGACGCGGGTCACTCCGGATGGAATGAGATCCATCCCGTCCGATTCGTGCAGAAACTAACGGGGGTTGTCGATCCACGGTATCAAGGGATGGGTAAAGCGGACGCTGCGCTGGTAGACGCGTTCAAGAAGGAAGTTCTCGACGTGTGGTGCTTTCGTAGCGGTGAATCATCGGATCCATTGGTCGTCGCTGCGCAACAAGATCCAGAAAACGGTTGGCACATTCACCCGGACATCGATGGCTGCAATAAGGAGCCGGTGATCCGCTAGCTTGAGACCAGCCACTTTTCTTTTTTTGTCGCCGAGGCTGATCGAGATCTCGCCGGTGCAGTTCCATTTTCGTAACAAAAAAATAAAACTGTTCCCAATGCGAGTGCCGGTGATAAAAGGCGCATCATCTGCCAGAAAACCTTGGTTGTTGTCTATAAGGAGTCAACAATTTTGTTGTTCGCATTGGGGCGGAATAATCGGGGCACCACTGTTCCGAAGTTTCAGGGCGACTTTCTCGTCACACTGGCGCACGCATTAGCGAGAATGTCTTCGCGAGGGTGACCTGTATGCCAAGTGTTGCACGCCTCGACTTGAAAGCCTATTTTGTCGAACCGACGAAAATAGCTAACCAATCATTTGCTAGAGCACCACCTGCTTGATGAGCTCCGGTTCTCGATTCATCCCGTCCTAGTGGGTCGAGGTAAGCTGCTCTACTGCGAGTGCGAAAAGAGGCCCTGAAACTGGTAGCGACAAAGACCCTCAAGACCGGCGTCGTCGTCCTCACCTATCAGCCGGCGCGAAGCTGAAGGAGACGCCCCGGTGGCCGTAGCAAGTTGCGAGTTTGGAGCCCGTGGGAAGCACTTCTAAATTGAACCGGTGCGCCGTACGTTACACCCACTTTGTTTTTGTCAATACAAATGTGATCTCTGTTCCGAAAATGGAACAGACCATTGAGAGGGGACTACTTGGCCGGGCGAGAACCCATGCTGCCGCAGTTGGGGCAAGCGTGAATTTCGTCTATGCGTTCACGTGTGTCCAGGGGGCGACCTTCTTCCGATTCCTGGGAAACATAAATCACTTTGTCACAATGATGATTCATGACAGCTCCGCAGTTCGGGCAGAGCATTTTCTGAATGGCTAACGCCATGAGCTACTCCTGTTTTGCAAGAACGTTGATCCGGAACGTCAGTCTCGAACGTCAGTCTAGAACGTTTAATCCAAAGAGACTTGTTCGCGCCCGTGACGCAAGGTCTTGGCCATCCAGATTAGCTCCTTCAAAAACTTGTCAATGCGGGGGATGAATGATTCGTCGAGCAGCTTGCCGTCAGTGGCGAAGATTTTTTGCACGGCGGAGAAGTTAACATCCCAAAAAATTGTGACCAATCCCAACTCACGCATGACGGGCAGCAAGTTCTCTATTACGCGGGCCCCGCCGAACGGTCCGGCTGAGACTCCAACGATTCCAACAGCTTTGTGAATGTATTCCTTGAGACAACTATCCAGAACATGTTTGAGCAGGCCAGGATAACCGTGGTTATATTCCGGCGTCACAATTACAAGGGCATCGGCTCGATTCATTTGTTCTGAGAACTGCGGGTCTTTGATTGATTCGCCTGCATCATCCGTCGGCAATGCAAGGTTGGCAATATCAATGAGTTCGGTCTGTACCCCAGCGCGGCCGGTGAGTTCGCCGGTCACGAGCTGCGCCGCATGCACGCTCATTCGGCCCGCTCGAGCGGTGCCCAGAATCACCGGAATGTATAAGGGCCGGGCGGCAATCACGGTAACTCCTCTGAAACGCTGGCGCTCTGAGATTCAGGAATGATAGTATTCCGGGTTTTCAAGGGCAACGCATTCCTTGATGAACATCCGAGACTTACCCGTGGGTCGGAGGGTGAGGTCTACTGGTCGGGGGGCATCTGCTGCGGCTCCGCAGGATTTGCCGCTGTTCCGGGGTTTTGCGGCGCCGACTGAATACCTTGTTGTTGCTGTTGTTGCTGCTGCTGTTGTTGCTGATTTAATTGCACCGCGCCTTGTAATGGAGGCTGATTGGGGGTCATCAGCAAACCGCCGCGATCGGTGGTGGGATCGTAGATGAACTGCCACTGATTGTAGTGATCTTTCTTGTTGAACTCCCGGATCGTCTTGTTCTTACTGACGCTCGCGACTCCGATGATTGCCCCACCGCCGAATACCTGTGTGTTGCCTTGTCCCAGGCCGGTAGCGGTAGTGCCCTGAGCCTGGATTTGGCTGAGACCACCGGTCTTTACCTGGGGGGGCTGATTCTGTTGCGCCGTCTCGCCCTGATCCGGCTGCGTACCCTCTGGAGTCGTGTCGGGACCTGCTCCTTCCGGAGCCCCCGCTTGGTTATTCAGGACTTGCGCTACCGGCGTGCCTGGCTGAGAAGCCGAGATGTTCGCGTCCGGTCCTGGGGGAAGACCGCTGGCTGCCGCTGGATTAAATGAAATCTGCACATCGGTCATGTGCAGAGGCTTGAAATCTTTTCCGGTGACTGGATCTTTGTAACGCTTGCGGAGAAAGCGTAGGTGGTTAGTGCTCTCCAAGTCTTCAAAGCGCGTCGGATACCTGCCAAACTTTTTGAAATAGCGTCGCACCGCGCGCGAGTATTGCACTCCGCGATGAATCAGTTCTTCTTCGCGGTCGCGCTTGATCTGGAAATCAATTCGTTCGACCATGGCAAGCATCCCAATCGCCAGTACTGCGACGAACAGCATGAGCACGAGCAGGATGTAGCCGCGCTGTTTTTGGGACGGAAGCTTCATGGAGTTTGTCAGAATTGAATCATCGGATCATGGAATCATTGAAAATCGGTCACGATGTACTGGGGTTCAATGACTCAATCCCCCGATGATTCAATGATTCAATTCTTCATCCTTGTGTCAGCGGAATACTCTGGCGGTTGTTGCTCAGCACGTCGAGTATTTCCACCGCATTGGGAGAAATTCTCACAACTTTGTATCGCCGGTCCACGATATCGCCTTCGCTGGCGATGAACACGTCTTCACCCTGCGAAAGGAAGATGCGCTTGGCTCCGTCGGGCCGGCTGGTGGCAAAGCCGTAAAAATGGAGATTAATCGGCGGAGGTGGTGGCGGAGGTGGTGGACCGGTGGCCTCTGGTTGATTTGCGACTACCGATACAATCGGCCTCGGAGGCGGTTCCACGAAAACCCTAAAAATATTCCGCCCAGCGCCTTCATACTTAGTTTCTTCGCTGCTCGCCAGCAGATCTCTGCGCAGAGTCGGATCGATCGACTGCACCGCGGCCGGTTTCTTCCCACCCCTTACGGCCCTTACCGGATTAGCGGGTTGAGCCGCAGGAGAAGTGAAATCGGAGACGCGTGATAGAGCCGGCGACGCAGCGCGAGGGGAGGTCTCGCCGATAGACCCGACGAACCGTGTCCCGATCAATACCAGCGCTACCGCGCCCAGCGATACCGCGGTGATGAGCTTTGTCCGGTTTTCCGCGCCTAATTTCACTACATCGTCCTCAGGTAAGTCTCGAGCTTGATTTGCAACCTTACGGTCCCACTCTGTTCGCCTGCCAGTTGTATGCCGTCAACGATGAAAAAAAGTTTGTTGCGCTCGAGCGCATTGATGAAGCGGACCAACTGTAAGTAGTCTCCCGAAAGTTGGGCCTCGACCTGCACCTGCTCCAATCCATCTACCGCTGCATCTTTCTGCTGGTATTTGATGGCAGACAAGCTGACACCAGTTTGCGAGGCGACTTTGCCAAGGTCAGTTGAAATATCCGAATCCTGAGCAGGGAACCGGCCACGGTAGAAGTCTTCAATCTGCTCCCGCGCAACGGGAATCTTTTTATCCAGGCCACGCCAGGGAGCGAACTCTCGCGCCTTAATGTCCTGCCAAAGCTGCGTTAAGTCTTGTTGACGTTTTTGTTGCATGCCAGCCAGGGGGGTCACCAGCATGACGATAGCTGCCACATCTACCAGCACCAGGGCTGCGATTGCAATCTTTAGCCGGTTGCGGGTTTTCTTCAGGTCCGGCATCAGTTCATACCCCCGCTGCTCTCCGAATTTTCTGCAGACGGCACGTACAATGCATTGATATCGAATTGCACGCGGTCTCCATTGTTACCGGGCGTGGTCTCAAACTTTTCGCTATCAATTCGCGTCTGCTTGAAGCGCTTCGAATTCTCCATCTTGCGAACCAGGTCAATTGCCTGGTCCCGCGATTCGCCCGCAACCACCAGCTTGAGGGCGAGATTGTCGGAAGACATATCAGGACGGATCGATACTACGTGCAAGTGCGCCGGCATTACGCGTTCCAAGTCTTCAAAAACCCGGGTCCAGGAAAACCTCTTGCGCTGAAACAGCGCATTGAGAAAGCGCGAACGGTCGCGGACCTGGCGATTGTCGGGCCGGTTCAGCATGGTTTCTGCCTGATTCTTCTCCTGGTCAAGCGCCGCAAGCTGGGTCTCGAGCTTCGCCATTTGCGCCCGGTCGTGTCCGGCGTTGATGAATCCCGTAACCGCGAGGAAGACTAAGAGCGCGGTCGCCATGCCGAGCAAAGCCAGCCCCGTTCCCCAATAGGTCCAGAAACGCCTGGAGTCTTCGTAGGGCTGGGTCGCGAGATTGATATCAAGCCGCATGTATGAATCAGGAAAGCAGCGCGCCGACTACCCCCGCCATCCTCCACTTGGGAATTGAACCTCCGCCGAGCCCGAGCTGCGAAGCCGCCACTAGATCACGTACTTGCGCGCCGGTCTGCGCGTGGAGAGCCGGAGTAGCTCCGGCAACGTCAGATATTCCAGCAACAAAAATTTGTTCAATGTTAGTGCTGTATGTGTCTTGGAAGAAAACTACCGAAGGATAGACGTCTTCCGCAAGCTGCTCCCCGGTGATGGTGATCCCGCGGGTATTTTCAAGGGTGCGGAAAAGAAGAAGCTGCTGCTTGTCGAGAATGGCGATGCTGGTGGTGCGCGCATCCACTTTGACCACCAATGTTCCATTTTCTGCGGGCGCGCCGCCCAAAGCAGCTAGCATGGACGGCAACACCACTCCCGGGCTGAATCCCGCTTCCCGGAACGCACTCTCGTAATCCGCCACCACGCTGTTCAGGGCGACCGCTGCCACGACTCGCATTCCCGCGCTGGACGTTTGCGAATGATAGGAAATAGTCGCTTTGTCCACATCGAAGGGCAGAGACTTGCGCAACCGGAAGCGGACTACGCCTTCCGCCTCTTCGCGCTTCTCTGGCAGGCTATCGAAATCCAACAGCACCACGCGCACCGCAGCGTCTGGAAGCACCGCAACCACGTCACGCCCGCGTCCGCCCACACCTTCAAGCGCGTCGCGCAACGCGCTTACTACCGAACTGCGCTGGCGAAGATTGTTCTCCGTAAGATCAGGCACTACGCACCCGGGCCCAAGCTCACTAGTGGAGCACAGGTCAAGCACTTGCCCGGAATCGGCGGCGCGGCCGGCGATCACCCGGTCAGGAGCAATTTCGCACGCCAGTTTCGGCCTGGCGGATTGATATGTACGGAACATTGTCAAAGCAGTTGTTAGTGATCAGTGGCTAGGGGCTAGAAATCAGAGAATCACTGACCGCTAGGCAGTGGCCGCTGATCATTTTTCATCATTATCGCATCGTCTCAATAAACGTAACCTTGTTGATTTCTTTCAGCGTAGTCATTCCGGTTCGTACTTTGTCGAGCGCTGATTCACGCAGGAAGCGCATGCCTTCTTCGCGCGCGGCCCGGCGGATTTCGGAGGTTGGCTTCCGCGCCAAAATCATCTCGCGAATCCGGTCGCTCAAATCCAGCAGCTCATGAATCGCAGTCCGTCCGCGGAAGCCGGTGCCGGCACACTCAATACAACCCTGGCCTTCGTAGAACGAAACCTTAGACCACTGTTCTGGATCAAGACCGCTGGACTCAAGCACATCGGCAGGATAATGCACCACTGCGCGGCAGGAATTGCAGATCAGCCGAACCAGGCGTTGCGCCAGAATACAATTCAACGCGGAAACGAAGTTGTAAGGCTCAACCCCCATGTTCAAGAAACGCCCGAGCACGTCCACCACATTATTGGCATGGACGGTAGTGAACACCAGGTGTCCGGTCAGCGCCGACTGGATGGCGATCTGCGCGGTTTCGGTATCGCGGATTTCGCCGACCATGATCTTGTCAGGATCGTGCCGCAGAATCGAGCGCAACCCGCGGGCAAATGTCAGCCCTTTCTTTTCATTGACAGGGATTTGGGTGATGCCGCGAATCTGATACTCGACTGGATCTTCAATGGTGATGATCTTGTCTTCTTCAGTCTTGATCTCGTTCACCGCGGCATAGAGAGTAGTGGTTTTGCCACTGCCGGTTGGCCCCGTAACCAGCACCATGCCGTAAGGCTCGGCAATATAGCGGCGGAATTTCCGCAGGTCGTCTTCGTCGAATCCCACAACTTCGAGAGTGAGCGAACGGAACTTCTCGCTCATCGATTCCTTATCCAGCACGCGGAGCACGGCGTCTTCCCCGTGAATCGAAGGCATAATGGAGACGCGGAAATCAATCGGCCGCTCCGGCTGTCCATATTTCACACGGAAGCGGCCATCCTGCGGCACCCGGCGCTCGGAAATGTCGAGCTCGCTCATCACCTTGATGCGCGAAATGATCGTTGAATGGTGCTCTTTCGCAATTGGCGGCATGGCCTGGGTCAGCACTCCGTCTATGCGGAACTTGATGCCCACCGAATCATCCTGGGTCTCGATATGAATGTCGCTGGCCCGGCGCTGCAGCGCCGTGAAGATCGTGGTGTCCACGAGGCGGATGATTGGGCTCATGTCGCCTTGCTGGGTCAGCTTGTCAATCGAAATACTCTCGTCGCCGCCTTCTTCCTCATGGACCACATTCAGAGCGAAACCTTCGCTGGCGTCTTCGAGCACGCGCTTCGACTGTTCCGTCTTCTTTAGGATTTCGGTGATTTGCGCCAGAGTCGCGACTTTGGTGATGATGCGCTTGCCTAACAGCAGGCTGATCTCGTCAATCATCATCAACTGGCTGGGATCGGCGATGGCAATTGCCAACCGCCCGTCGTGGGTTTCTTCGAGCGGAACAAAGTTGTAGCGGAACATCAGGCGCGGATCGATTTTCGCGAACAGCTCATGGTGCAACTGAAATTCGTGGAGATCCACAAACTCGCAGCGATACCTCCGCGCCACATCCTGCGCGCGATCCAGTTCACTGGAATGTGTCCCTGTCGCGACCTGGCCGTTGCCCCCGTTGACGAATACTGCTTTTTTTTCTGCCATGCTTCCCATTCCAGCCTGCCCTGATGCGTTAGTGGATCGAGGATCCCAAAGTGAATATCGGCAAATACAGCGAAATCAGGATTCCGCCGACAAATATCGCCATAATAATGAGGATTACGGGTTCGATCAGCGTCATGGCCGCGGCTAGAGCCGTCTGCACGTCCTCTTCATAGAACTCGGCAACCGAGTTCAGCATCACCGGCAAAGCTCCTGTGGATTCGCCGACTTCGATCATTTCCACCGAAAGATCGGGGAAAACCTTCTGTTCTTCCAGGCTTCTTGCCAGCCCTTGTCCCTCTTTCACCCGGATAGCGGCGCGTTTGATACCGTTCAGGATCTTGCGGCTGTTCATCGAAGCCCCGGCGGTCTCAAGCGACGGGACCAGCGGCATGCCTCCAGTAAGCAAGGTCGAGAGCATTCGGGAAAACGTCGCCACGTGATACTTCATCCAGATGTCGCCGATGCGGGGAAGTTTGTGCGTGGCGTGATCGATCATCTCGGCCCCACGGTCGGTCGCTTTCCACCGCAACAACAAAAAAATCCCGATCACCAGCGTTCCTAGGACGAACGGCGAATAACGCTGGGCGTGGGTGCCGATACCGATCATCAACAATGTGACCGCCGGCAGTTGCGCATTCAAGTCGGAATAAAGTTTGGCAAACTGCGGCACCACATAGAGCAGCAAGAAAATCAGCATGCATGTCACTACTGCCACCAACAGCGTCGGATAGATCAGCGACACGATCAGCTTCTTCTTAAAAGTCAACGCCAGCCGCTGAAAGTTGACGTAACGGCTTAAAACTTCGTCGATGTTGCCGCTCTTTTCCCCCGCCATCAGGGTAGTTGTGTAGATCCGGGGGAACACGTTCTGCGCCAGGAATGCCTCAGAGAGTAGCTCTCCCCCCTTGACCCTCTCACGCACATTCTGCAGGAGCGAGCGGAAATACTGGTCTTTTTGCCGCTTGATGAGCAAATCGAGTGATGCCAGGACAGGCAGGCCAGCCTTTAGCAAGGTCAGCAACTGTTGGTTGAAAACCAGGAAGGTCATAGCCTTTACCTTCCGGCGACGTCCGATTTTGCCTCCGCTCAAAACCCCTTTCGGCTTTACCCAATAGACTAGGAAGCCCTGCTGGGCAAAGCGTTCGCGAACTTCGGCTTCGGAGTAGCCGTTCTCAACCTGCTGTAACAGGTGTCCGCGTTCGTCGGCGACTTTAACCAAGAACTCAGCCATAACTTCGAAAAAACAGCTTGCCCACCCCAGTCTAACACTGGAAAATCCAGCTTTTACAGGTACTTAGGACTAGAGTGTACCTCCAGTAACGTCAAACTGCGGTGAATACTAGAGACTATTCTCCAGTCTCAGCCGCTATAACTTCAGTTCCCGCAGGGGCGATGAATCGGAACCGGTTGTTCGGCACCGCGACATCTTCCTTTTGATCGCTGAACCTGTATTCCGTGATCGACTCGTCCGCCCCGTGAATCAGAATCCGGGCAATGCGGTGCTCCGGAGTCACCTCAAGTAGTACCTGCCTTACGCGGTCTTCCAGCCCTCTCGGTACCCCACGCAGCATTGCGTTCTCTGGCTTCCAGGGCCGAACATCGGGAGCGAACGACAAGCCCTGCAACTCCTTTTCAAGCTTTGCTTTGCCCAGCAACAACGCAAGTGGCGATCGAAAATCGTTCAGGTTCCGCATCGAGGACTTTCGAGCCTGTTTCTCCATCGGCAGATAGAGCCAGACATCACGGCCATCGCCGACAAACACCTTCTCCTCTGGAGAACGGTATTCCCAACGCATCTTGCCGGGTTTTTTCAGCCACAGTGTGCCGGATTCAGTGCGCTCCATACCCGATCCCTGGTAGATCTCGGTGAACTCTGCCTGTAGAGTTTTCAGGTTGTTATAGTGTTCGTCCACCGCCTGCGCCACGGAATGCAAGTTCGGCAGGGCATACGACGGCACCGCTTGCCACAAGCAGATGGCCAAAATAGCTAACGGCAATTGGATGAGAGACTTCATTTGTGGGCTGAACACTGCGGAGGGCCCCCGCGGAAGTTCTGGAAAGACTCTGCTGGTTGGATGCTCCTCGGTCACCCGGCGTCCCTTATACCAGTCGCACGTGGAAAAAACCTAAGAGCTACGCATTGTACTGTATCGAACAATGCCCCCGGTTTCGGGCACTCTAGTCTTGAAATGGCTGCCACACCGAATAACCGCCCCTATGTAGAGCGGAGACGCCGCGATGCTTGGTCACAGAGTCTGCCCGGGGTTGCTGACGTGTCTCGGCTCCGACGCGAGAGCGACCTCGTCCGCGCCCGTCTGCAACGCTGGATCGAACTGGCCGATACTGCTCTCGGACGTCTCAAGCCGCGATCAGGGCGTGCTTCCGATTCGACTCGAGGCAAGTCAGATGCGGCAAATTCTACCCAATAGCAGCCGGAAGCAGGACGCCCTCGAATTCGCCTTGTGCCGATCCGGAATCCGCTGATCACGGCGCGTTTCTAAAAATTGAGCATTGGGCGGTTGAGTGCACCTTGACGAAGTAAGGGCTACGCTCGAAGATTTGTCCGAAAACCGGATTCACATAGACCACATACACTTTGCGCGCGTGTTCGCGAATCGAGCGATCGAGATTCGTTACCACCTTTCTCAATGCCCATTCCGGCAAAGGATTGAATAGAAAAATCACCAGGGGCTCGAGAGGGAGGATGTAGTCGGAAGCGTCCTCGCACACCGCCTCAATCCGGCTGCCCCACCCTTCGCGGTTTTCGAAGGGTGGGGGAAACCTGAATTTGCGGATGTTATCCTGCGCGATCCGGTTCAGCTCAGGCAAAAGCTCGACGCCCAGGATTCTCGCGAAGGGATATTCCGCTGCCAGCAGGAGTGCACGGCCTTTGCCGCATCCAATATCTATGAAGGTGAATTGAGCAAAATCGATCTCCAGGTTATCAATCACCTCCCGAAAGAATTCCGGCTCGATCGGTTGATATGAAGTGTGCAGAAGTCCTAGCAGGCGAGTGCGCCAGCCCACAGTGGCGCTGGTAGTATCCACACGGTAGTTCCAGTCATAGTCCATGTCACCATAACGCCGCCTGCGATGCTCGGGCAGCGATTCGCGCACGAAATCGGTGGTGACTTGCATGAGTCCGCGCAGGGCAGGGTAGAAGCCGAGAGCCGAGCGCTCCCGCTTCCACCAATCGCGAATAGATTTCACAATGCTAAGTTTTTGATGCACGTAGGAAGTGCGGCCGGGGACCAGTGGAGGTTCATTGCCCGCGAATTATGAGTCATGAAAAAAAGAGTCTGAAGCCCACACTTAATCTGTAGGCAAAATTTTCGGCACCTTGGGAGCGACGTATCCCCCAGGCAGCCCCTTCTCGACAAACGGCAGACGATCGGGATCGCGCAGCAACACACGTCCATTCGCCGACAAGACGTAGGGATTACCAAGCGGGTCGAGAGGAATTCCGCGAATATATCCGGCCACTGCTATTTCGGCGAAAGTTGCCGGCCGATGCCCAGTCTTTTGCCGATACGTTTCGACCAGTCGTTCCAGTTCCGGCACTTGTTCATCTACCTGCAAGGCTCGCAAGTGCGCCGCGGCATTTGCGCGAATCATACGGTCTTGCGTGGTCTGATAGGTTGCACTCCACAGCACACGCGCGGTTTCTACATCGCCGCCATGTTCCGCCATCCGCGCTGCGAGGATCCTCAAGAACGGGTGCGCATTCGGTACACGTGAGCCGCGCGCAAAAGCGTCGGCCGCCCCGTGATAGTCCTTCAAATCGTAGTAGATATAACCGAGGTCGTAATACAAGTGCCAGTCGTTAGGATTGTTGCGGATACCGTACTCAACCAGTTCGATGGCCTTCTCCGGTGTGCCCGCGCCATTGGGAGGCTTGGCCAGGAGGAAGGTGGCGCCAGCTTCGTAAGCAGGAACCAAACGCGGGTCAAGCTGGGTTGTGATATTCAACAGCGGCCAGAGCAGTTCGTAACGCCCCCCAGCGGCATGATGTTTACCGCCATAGTACTGTACGGCTCGGGTCCAATAAACGTCGGCGAGCAGGCCATGGTATCCCAGACTGAGCCGCTTCAAAAGCTTGGGTGAGGAAATATAGATGACGTCTTCCAAGGTTGCATTCTGGCGGATTCGGTCCACGAGATGAAGCAACAAGGCGGCGCATGAGATGCTGGCGAAGAACACCACGCCAGCAAACACTGCGACTTGGCGACGGCGGCTCATTTAAGGTTTCGATTCTCGCTTATTTAAGATTTCGATGCTCAAAGACCAGCACAGCGCCTGCAAGCACGGCTGCTGAGTACATCAGCGCATAAGCGGTGTTGTAGAGAACTAATTGCCGACTTACCGGATCGCCATGCGCCACCTGGCTTATGACATTTAGCGCTGAAAAATTTGGCACAAGGTAAGCCGCTCCCGTAGCCATCCAATGGGTGAGGCCGTGGGCCATCTTCGCAAATCCGCGCAGGTCTTCGGCAAAGCTGCCTATCACAAATAATGAGAATGCGAAGACTGCGGATAGTAGCGGGGAAGAGAACGACGAGAAAAACAATGCCAGCGCGGTGATGATTACAAACTGCAAAACGATGAAGTAGAGCGCAACCAACACCGAGGCATCGGAGCGCTGAAAATGCGGCGATACGTAGAGCAGCGCGGCAAATACTCCGATTGCCATAAAAGACGTATTGACGACGAGGGTTCCTGACAATCCAAAGAACTTTCCGGCGATAAACTCCCACCGCCTGACCGGCCTCGAGAGAACGGTGTACAACGTGCGCTTATCAATCTCTTTCGAAACGAGCCCGATGCCGATGAAAATTGCGATGACCATGCCGAACAGTGAGACCGCCGTTAGCCCGAGATTGATGACCACCAGTTTCTCAATGTCAATCGAGATCTGCCCCACCAGCACCGCTACGCCTGACAGCAGCAGGGCAAACGCAATCAGGTTGTAGAGCACGCGGTCGCGCACCGCCTCGCGGAACGTGTTGGTCGCAATGTGGAAGATGCGGGAATTCATCGTCTGTTCTCTTAAGTTCGCGCTTCTGTCAGGTTTCCTTCGTGAACCTTAGTGTCCTTCGTGGTTTATACCTTTGCCGATCCCGACGTGACCACCGAGGTGACTTCCGATTTCCCAGGCGCAAGCTGCGCCACAAAATAATCTTCCAAAGAAGTTCGCACCGGAGTGACTGAAATCAACCTCAGCCCATCCCGCCGCAGAGCATCGAGCACTACTTCCTGCTTCTCTTCGGGAATCACCACCCGCGTTGTGTCTCCCGCTACGTGGGACTCCGCCCCAAAAGCCTTCACGCCCAACGGGATTTCTGCCCCTTGCCACACGACTTCGACTTTGTTGTGAAGCCCCGACGTAAGCGCCGCTACCGCGCCTACTCCGCGCAATTCTCCCAGATGAATGATGGCGACGCGATCGCAAAGCGCTTCGGCGTCGGACAGAATGTGAGTGGAAAAAAAGACCGTTTTGCCCTCACTCTTCATTTCTTCAATCAGGCTGCGGACCTCGCGGCGACCCATGGGATCGAGCCCCGACATGGGCTCATCCAGAAACACGACTTTCGGGTCATGCAGGATCGCTTGGGCTATGCCCGCTCGTTGCAGCATGCCTTTTGAGAACTTTCGCAATTGAACGTCTGCAGCATCCTGGAGCCCGACCTTATTCAGAACCAACTCTACCCTTGCCGAGATTCGTTTCGCCTCCACTCCGGAAAGCTGCCCGTAATATTTGAGAAGCTCGCGCGCGGTCAGGTAGTCGTAAAAATAGGGTTGCTCGGGAAGAAATCCGATTTGCGTCTTCATCTTCGGATCGTCGAGCTCCATCCCCAGAATGCGCGCCGTGCCGGCCGTTGGAAACACCAGGCCCATCAGCATCTTTAAGGTGGTTGTTTTACCCGCGCCGTTGGGCCCAAGAAAGCCGAAAATCTCGCCGTTTTCGACTGCGAGATGCAGGGGCCGGAGCGCGCATTTCGGGCGCTTCCGCCAGAAGCCTACACTGTAAGTTTTTTCCAGACCTAGGATTTCAATTGCTGCCATAACCTTCTCTGGCAAAATTATATTCAATTTCGAAATTAGGAAAAGATAGCTTGCTGGGTGCGGATGATTACGGAAGTGTTTGGCCGGAGTGGATCATATGGTCTGGAGCCTTTCGTCGTGGCACTCCTGCTATTGGGCGCCCACATACGCCAAGCATGTGGGCACATCTGGCGCGATCACTGTGGGGCCCGGATCAATTCGCAACACGCCGTCAGTCACAATGCAGAAATTCCGAATTCCGGTGGAGTTATAGGTGTTCGGTGCTGAACTACTTACGAACTCGATGTTCGTGGTTGCCGCGCCGCTGGTGAACCCCGCTGCAAAGAAGGTATATCCGCCCTTGCTGCCGCTACTAATGATGCTATCGACCAGGCAAGCAGTTGCAGCCGTCGGTGTGCATACTGCTGGGCCACCCAGGCTGGCCAAATTGGCGGAGTAACCTATCGCCGGATATGCTGCTCCATAGGCGACTTCCGCGTTCGAGATCTGTCTGACACTGGCTGTCGCAGAAGACTCGTTTGCCGAAATCTTTGCTCGAAGCAGATTGGGAATCGCAATACTAGCAATGATCAGGATGATCGCAACGACGATCAGCAACTCGATCAAAGAAAAACCTTGTGCACGCCGCATGCAGTTCACCTTTATCATTCCGCTTTATTCTGTTGCAGTTCAAGGGCCAGACTGGGGTGTGCTGATGCGGGCCGTTGATCCCTGGCAACAAAAAAAGAGCACCGGATGTTGCCATCCGATGCTCCCCGGCTTGTACCCTCCCCCAGGTACTTTGCCAACTTGCAATTACTGAATTGCCGCGTAGCCAGTTACGCAAGTACCACCCGCGCCGCCTGTGGCATTAGCTGCCCAAGGCGTAACGAATCTAATAACAGCATCTTCGATCGAGCAAAAGCCCTTGACGCCGGTGGTGTTCAAAGTCTGCGGAGCTGCATTGATAATGTACGTTGTGTTGGCGCCGCCGATAGGTGTTGCACCGACAGCTGTGAAGCTGTAACCGCTCTTCAGGCCCGGAGTAGCGCCTGCCAGTACAAAGTCAAGGATGCAAGCGTTAGCCGCCACCGGTCCAGCAGCGCAACCTGCGGCAGCGGGGCCTAGGTTAGTGATGAGAAGTGGATACCCGACGGCCGGATACGATGTCTCGTAAGACAACTCTGCAGTGTTAATTTGGCGAACCGAAGCCGCCGCCGAAGACTCGTTAGCCGCAATCTTGGCGCGCAGCAGGTTCGGGATCGCAATCGCCGCAATGATCAGAATGATCGCGACCACGATCAGCAACTCGATAAGTGAAAAACCCTTCTGTTTACGCATTCTTTTTTGTCCCCTTGTAGTTTTTTGATCCCGGTCTCAGCGACCCGATGCCAGTATCTTCGCACTTCGCTCGCCATCACGGTTAATTACCAAAGTTGGCGGCTACGGGGTACGCTCTCACCAGTATTTTCAATGACTTACCAGGCACTTTCAGCACCCAGGGGCATCCTGGAGAGAGCAGTTGTGCCACATCTTGTCACGCCTTTTGACAATTTGTGTCAGTCTGGGACCCAAAATGAGACCATTGCACGACCCCCAATGGGAACGTCCATGGGGGAGCTCCCTTGCAACGGATTACCGAGGTGAATCACAACCAGAATACCGCCGGACCAGTTCCTCATTAGATGTTAGCACGAGCAATCAGCATTGCACTACCCGCACCGCTCCGGACGTGGCCGTCCGAGGTATGCGTGTGTCTCACCGACGGCAAGGAACCGGTGATTCTGCAAGCCGCCGACGATTACACCAACGCGGTTCGCTTCCAGCCGACGGACGTTGGTTACCTGCTACTGGCCCAAGTGCTCGAAGCCAACGGCACCAAGGCCGCCCGAGCAGCTAGGAACCATGCGGAACGCATGTCCTGCGATCTTAGCCGGGCAACGCAGTCTATGAAACAACTTCTAGCCCAGTAAAGGCCTCTGCACTGGACCGCCACGGCTCTGGGCCTCGCTCAATGCAAACCGAGGCATGGCAGCTATGCCACTTTTCTCAGCACCAGCGCCGAATTCTTCGATCCAAATGCGATGCAGTTGCATATGGAATGCTCGACCATCTTTTTTCTGCCTCCTTCGGGGACATAATCGAGATCGCATTCTTTGTCTGCATTCTCCAGGTTAATGGTCGGCGGGATTTGCCCGTGTTCCATAGCAACTAGGGTTGCCGCCATCCCCGCAGCCCCGCAGGCGCCCTGAGGATGCCCGATCTGTGACTTTAGTGCCGACATCGGAACCTGCCGCGCGCGTTCTTCTCCCAACGCCAGCTTCAGGGCCCGCGTCTCGATCCGGTCATTGAGTTGCGTGGAGGTGCCGTGCAGATTCACGTAGTCAACATTTTCCGGCCCGATCCCCGCTTGCTGCATGGCCAGGCCGATGGCCCGCGCCGGTTCTTCCCCACATTCCATCAGGCGCACCCGATGGAATGCCTCGCAGGTGGACCCGTATCCGGCCACCTCGGCCAGAATTTTTGCGCCGCGTGCCTTGGCATGTTCGTACTCTTCCAGCACAAACATCCAGGCGCCCTCGGCGAGAACGAAGCCATCACGATCCGCCGAAAATGGTCGCGAACCTTTTTCCGGTTCCTGGTTCCAGCTTTCGGTCAAGATTTTCATCAGGATGAATCCGCGCACGGTGCCGAGCGAAATGGGCGCGTCGGCTCCACCAGTGAGCACCGCGTCCAGCCGTCCCGACTCGATCTGCCGCATGGCGTAGGCCATCGCGTCTGTAGAAGAAGTACATCCGGTCGTGATCACGTGACTCGGACCCCTTAGTCCAAAGCGAACGCTCAATTCGCTCGAGATACTCCCCATGACTCCCGTAGGGACACAAAACAGACTCATTTTGCTGAGCTGGCCGTGGAAGTAGAGCCGGTACTGCTCTTCGGTGAATTCCTGCGATCCGCCGCCAGTTCCAATGATCACTGCGAAACGGCGTCGCTCCTCAATCGGTAGAGCCGAGGTTTGAAAGCCCGCACTCTCTAGAGCTTCAGTAGCGGCGCATAAGGCCAGCGGCAAGACCCGGGATACGTGTTTACGTTCTTTCTTCTCAACCCAAGCCAACTCGTCGAAGCCGGAGACCTCGCCGGCAATCTGTACTGGAATTGCTGACGAGTCAAAACGTGTGATGCGCCGGACCCCGCTGCGTCCTGCCAGAGCGGCTTCCGAGAATGCCGCCGTGCCCGTCCCATTGGGGCTCACAACTCCCATCCCGGTGATAACTGTTCGTCGTTTCATAAACAATTTTCGTGTAGGGGCAGGTGCCCTCACCTGCCCACCCCAGACGAGGGCGTCTGGGGCTACATGTTTAAAGGTACCTAGACGATAACAGCATCCGCGGCAGGTAGGAAAAGTCCACACGTCAAAAGTTCGTCACATTATTCAACCGCCGCAGTCAGTTCCTCAGGGCAAAATCTTGTCAAGCCCCTCAGCCTCACGTTTTTCTCACAAATCTATGATTCTGCGGCTCTGTCACAATCGGCATATCTGCTTTGGTAAACTATAGCTAGAGGATTAGATCACGTAGGGAATCCAGACAAGTTCGCACGCTAAACTCTGATCCGCGGTTCACTCGATTCCTAATTCCTTAGCCAAGGCCTTCCATTTGCTATCGACAAGCGCCTTGGTTTTCGCGTCCATCAGGATTTCATCCGGCCAAGGTCGCGTGAAACCCTCGCTGACCCACTTGCGAGTCGCATCAATACCCATCTTCGATCCGAAGTTTGGCAGCCGCGACGCGTGATCGAGAGAATCAACCGGCCCTAGCGTGAACTGAATGTCGCGCTCTGGATCTATATTGTTCAGCGCTTTGAGTGTGACTTCGCCGAGGTCTTGTACGTCTACGTCCTCGTCCACAACGATGACGCACTTGGTGAACATTGCCTGGCCCAGCGACCAAATGGCGTTCATCACTTTGCGTGCCTGGCCGGGGTAGGACTTACGAATGGAAACAATCATTAGATTGTGAAACACACCTTCAATGGGCAGATTGACGTCAACCAATTCTGGAATCGTCAGCTTCATCAGGGGAAGAAAGATGCGCTCAACGGCCTTGCCCATGTAAGCGTCTTCTTGTGGAGGTTTGCCGACAATCGTGGTGGCATAGATCGGATTATTGCGATGAGTCACGCACGTGAGATGAAAAACAGGATATAGGTCAGCCAGAGAGTAAAAGCCGGTGTGATCGCCGAACGGGCCTTCGCTGCGAAGCTCGTCCAGATGCACGTGGCCTTCGAGAACAATTTCTGAAGAGGCCGGTACCTCCAGGTCAACCGTTTCACATTTCACCAGTTCAACAGGTTTCTGCCGGAGGAATCCGGCAACAAGGTATTCCTCGACGTCGGGGGGAGCGGGAACAATGGCCGAGAATGTCAACGCGGGATCCGTGCCTAGGGCAACAGCAACTTCCATTTTTCCTGAGGGCCGGTCGCCTTCGGGTAGCACAGATCCGCCCGACGAACGAGCCATGATGTCCACGGCTGCAGCGCGGGCGGGGACGCCCGCGCCTCCATTGAACACGGATTTTGGAGGCTCGGGCGTCCCCGCCCGTGCTGCGTCACGTAGGGCTTCACGATAATGCTCAGCCCCGACTTTTTGTCGTTGCCAGTGCATTCCTGCCGTCTGGCCGTCATACACCTGCATGCGATACATTCCCACATTGCGCTTGCCAGTCTTGGGATCGCGCGTAACAACGCATGGCAGCGTGATAAAGCGTCCGGCATCCTGCGGCCAGCACTGCAGCACCGGAAATTGATTGAGGTCGATGCGCTCTCTGTGAATGTTTTCTTTGCAAGGGCCGGTCGACACAGTTTTTGGAAAGAACTTTCCCATCTCGGCCAGCATGGGGAGCATTTTGACTTTGTCGAGAAAACCTTGCGGCGATTTCACGTCCATGAACTGGCGAATACGGTCCGCGACTTCATCGAGTGACTCGACTTCGAGCGCCAGGCGCATGCGACGCTCCGAACCGAATTGATTGATGACCACCGGCATATTGTGGCCACTGGGGTTTTCGAACAGCAGCGCAGGCCCGCCACGGTGGCCATCCTTGTCGCGGCTTTTTGCCACGCGATCAGTTATCTCAGCAATTTCAAGAATCGGATCTACTTCGGTCTTGATTCTTTTCAGTTCGCCGGCACGCTCAAGCGCAGCAATCCACTCCCGAAGATCGTTGTAAGCCACAGTTCTCCTGCGTTAAAGACGCTCGATTATAACGGACGCCCGCTCAATGGACGTTCCTCGTCCCCATTTCCCGGGACCAACCACATTTCCCGAACTTTCCTAGGAGACAACATGTCATCCAATTCACTAGCAACCGCAGCGAAACTAACGCCGCCGCATGGGCTCGACCAGATCATCACAACTTTCTGCGACATCTTCGTCCGCATCGGCCCCGATCATGCACTCGATCCTCGCTGGCAGGCAGATTCTCTTGCGCGTGTTCATCTGGCTTTTCCGATGAAACTGTCTTGGGGCCTGTCCAGCACGGTCACGCAGATGAGTTGCCACAAGCTGATGACGAGCATCTTTGCCGAGGTATTCCAGAACATTCAGAGTGCCGGCTTGCAGAACCACGTCACGAGCTTCGGCGGATGTTTTGCGTTTCGTCCCCAGCGCACTGGCACAAAGCTCTCGACTCACGCTTGGGGCATCGCGATTGATCTGAATCCAGAGACCAACGCGCAGGGCACCGCAGGGAACATGAATGTCGAAGTGATCAAGATTTTCAGGCAAGCGGGATTCATCTGGGGAGGCGACTGGCAAGGAAAGTCCCGTGATCCGATGCATTTCCAATTCTGCACCGGATACTGAGAGGCGGCTTGGTAACGACCAACAGCCAACAGCCAACAACCAACAACCGCTTTCAAGCTGCTGGCTTGGCCATCGCTGCTTCTAATCTTTGCAAATGATTAATGTCATGCCCGGCGTTGATCTCGATCAGTCCCTGGACGGTTTCCTGGCCGCGCTCGGGATGCATCACCGGCTTGGACATCTGTTCCGGAGTCAACGATCGGATCAAAGCCAAATTCCAGTTGCGTAATGCAGAAAAGGTTTCGAGCGCTTGCTGGGCACCGTATGCGGCATAAGTCTTTGCCCAGCCATCCTGATCAAAGGGCTGAACTACATGGTTGTCTTCAGCCAGCGCTTGACGGTAACGGAATCCGAAAGCCAGTTCGCAATCCGCGAGGTGGATGAAAACCTCGCGCGGACTCCACTTGCCGGGAGCGAGCGGCGCGGCAATCCTTGTCTCCCCCAGCGATTTTGCTATTTGCTGCAGCCGTGAGGATGTGGTGGAAAGTACAGTAACGGGATTCTGGCTCCCAAGGTATGACGCATAAGGGTTCATGCCAACAAAGTAGCACGGCAAGGGCAGAAGAGAAACTCAGAATCCGGAATTGCAGATTGTAGATTTCGGATTGTTAAATCTGCAATCTACAATCTAAAATCTGCAATCAGACTTTCTAAGGAGCAACATGGCAGAACCTACTTATGAAGAATTGAAGGCGCGGTTGGCCGAACTTGAAAAACAGGGCCCGAAGCGTACCGGGAGCCTGGAGTTCAGGATCGGAGAAAAGGGCGGCGTCAGCGTTTACGGCCTGGGCCGTTTTCCCGTCACTCTCTATTATGAACAATGGATTCGGCTGCTAGATTTGGCGGACAAGCTGCGCGAATTTCTGGAAGAGAACAAGTCGAAGCTGAAGCTGAAAGATCAGTGAACGTGGGTGGGCTCACCCTTCAACCGAATAAGGTCATCTGTTCGATTTGATGTGCAGGCGAGTTTTCTGAATTCCAGCCCGAATCATTCCTGATCCCGTACTTGCGGCGAAACTGGACGAACAGGTCGGAGATCCGCTTGCGATAGGTCGCGGGAAGGAATGCGCGGTCTTTGAATCGCTGGTCATAGTCCGCAACCAGTTGCGGAAAGTTTTCTTTCAAGAAGGGCAAGAACACCGCTGCTGAGCACGGCTTCAGAAACAGCGGGTTGCCGTAAACGTGGCACGCTTTGGCTTCCGCCGCGGCTCGAACAACGGCGTCGAGCTGCCTGGGCGAATCTGTAATTCCCGGCAACACCGGCGCACATATCACTCCTGCTGCGATTCCCGCATCGCGCAATTTTCGCAATGCTTCCAACCTGAGGGCGGGGCGGGGCGCACGCGGTTCCAGCAGGCGGGCCAGCTCGGGATCTGTAGTAGTGACCGTGAAATTCACAACAATACGATTGTTGTGCGAGATCGCCTGTAGCAGATCAATGTCGCGGACAACCATCGCCGACTTAGTCACAATTCCAAGCGCAAGTCCAGAGTGCCTTGCGAACTCCTGCAAAATAGCCCGTGTGATTTCCAGTTTGCGCTCGATTGGCTGGTACGGATCGGTGGCCGTGCCGATGGCTATGTCTTCTCCCCGCTTCACTCGACGGAGTTCCTGCCGCAACAGTTCGGCAGCATGCTGCTTGGCGTAGATCTTCTGCTCGAATTCAATGCCGTCGCGCATTTCCATGAATTCGTGCGTATATCGCGCGTAACAATATTTGCAGGCAAATTCGCATCCGCGATACGGATTGATCGTCCAGGTAAACGGCATCTCGCGGCGGCTGACACAGCGGTTTAGAAGCGACCGCGTCGGCAGAGTGAAATATTCGACTTCGTGACCTTGGCGAACGCTGTCACCGTGCGCGGCGAGGCGAGCGATGCCTACGAGGCGAGGTCCGGAATCGGGGAGGAGAGGCAGAGAGGACGACATGTATTTCGCCTTTTGTTCGCTATTATACAACAGCCTGAAACAAGATTGCGAATCGCGCAATTTGTAGGAAGCAGGATTAATTTCCAAGCGGCGAGGCACTTTCGTTTACAAATTCCCGAATCGAGATCTGCAAGGAATTTATTGTGTTGGCATTAGGACGGCGAGTGCGCTTTCAGCTTACAATCCCGCAAGGCAAGCTGTGTTTGGAAGGTGTTGCCAGTGGGGCACTGGACCCAGCTTGCCAAGCTGCCGAGTGGCTTTGTCAGCCATTGGGGTTCGAGTCCCCCCGCCGCCTTCCGCCGGGTTACTCGGCACAAAGTCTCAAAAGTTGCTTGCCAGGCGATACACAGAAGCTAAACTGAACTTGCTTGGCAAGCTGCGTCCGGTAATTCTAAGCACATCGGCAAAAGCCCCGTCTGACTCACGGGGCTTTTGGCTTATTGCGCGGGAGCGGCCGCCGGCTTTTCGAAAATCTTCGGGTCCACCGTCGGATTGATCTGGATACTGCTGAACTGCAGGGTACTAGAGTCTTTCCCTTCCTGCTTGTTATCGCGATGAAAAGGTAGGTTCAAACCGTTAACTGTCTTCCAGTCTGAAAAAGCAGTCTCGGTGTCCACCGGTCCGGACTGGCCCATCGCTTTGTAAGTTTCGCGAATGATTTTTCCGGTTTGCGGATCCACAAACCAGCGCACAGTCGTGCCCGGGCCAAAGATGTCCACAATGGCCAGCTCGGTGCCCCCGGTTTTGTCGCCACCCGCGGCGGCGAATGAAAACGCCGGGTCATTCACGTGCTGCGCGACGTAGATGAGTTCGCGATGGATCTGTTCCATGCTTTCGTTCTTGCGCGAGGCAGGCATATCGCGCGTTCCCATCTGTCCGGCAGCCATGAAACCTGCTTCCGGGGTCACAACAATCGAAATTGGTCCCTGCTGCGTTTGTAGATCCGCTTTCATGTGGTCCGGGAACACAATTGTGGATTCGACCTGAGTCGTTCCCGCTTCCGGCTGGGTCACGGTGAAATTAGACTTCAACGATTTCACAGTCTGCAGCTTCGCTTCTCCTCCCATGGCACTGGCGACCTTGGCAGCGAGCGCTTTGCCCTCAGGATTCGACTCCTTTTTCTCCGAACCGGACGAGGTTGCGGCCTTCTCGCCTGGCGGCGGTGGAATCGTGATGTCCAACTCACTGACCGCACCCAGCGTGGTGAGCGGCTTATCAAACTCTGCCGCATTGCCGGCAACCAGTACCGCAAGTTCATCTTTATGCAGATACTTGGGCCAAACGCGGGCCACATCGACGGCCGTTATTTTTTCAATGCCAGCGCGGTAGCGCTCCAGGAAGTCGGCCGGATACCCGTAGTACTCGTAAGCCATTCGCTCACGAAGGACTTTCTCCGGACTATCGAAATTGAACACGAAGGCGTTGAGTATGGAGTCTTTCGCCTTCGAGATTTCCGCGTTCGTGATCGGGTTAGCTTTCAGCTTATCAATTTGCGCATAGAGCGCCTGAATGGCTTCGACGGTAGTGGCGCTCTTGGTGCTCACGTAGAATTGCAGAATGCCGGGATGGTCGAAGCGCGTCCCAACACCGCCACCAACACCATATGCCAGTCCCTGCTCGGTGCGAATGCTTTTAAACAGCCGTGAGGAAAAGCCGCCGCCAAACGCTTCGTTAAAAACTTCAATCGCGTAGTAGTCGGGATTATCGCGCGTGGTGCCCAGCCCGACCATCCGGATTGAAGTTTGGTTCACGTCTTCTTTCTTCACCAGGTAGTATCCGGATTTCGCCGAAGCGAACTGCATTTCCGGAGCCTTGGCCGCGGGACCTTTTTCCCAGCTACTGAACGCGTTGCGCAGCGTGGCTTCCAACTGCGCCGAATCGAAGTCGCCGACAAATCCAAGAATGATGTTGTTGGGATGAACGTAAGTGCGGTGCCAATCCAGAAGGTCCTGGCGCGTGACGGCGGCGATGGTTGCATATTCCGGCACGCGGGCATAAGGGTTCTGCGCGCCATACGCGAGCTTCACGGATTCGCGGGCCGCAATATCGCCAATCTCGTCATTGCGACGCGAGATGCCATCGAAAGCCTCGTGCTTGGCGAGTTCCAGTTTCTCTTCGCGGAACTCGGGCTCCCGCAGCAGATCAGTGAACGCCTTGAAAGCGTCGCTGAAATCTTCCTTCAAACACGAAAGAGCGATGGTGGTCGAGTCGGCATTGCCATCGGTTTCAACTTTTGCAGCGCGAATTTCCAGGTAATCGTCGAGCTGGTCGCCAGTCTGATTCTTTGTGCCGCCAGTGCGCCACACCTCCCCATACAAAGACACCAGGCCGACCTTTGCCCCCGGTTCTAACCGTGATCCGCCGCGGATCCGGGCGATGCCATCAATCGTCGGGAGTTCGTGATCTTCCTGCAGGAAAATCACCATTCCGTTGGGTAGCTCAATGCGCTTCGGTTCCTGCGGGTGAAAGGCCGGCAATTGCGGAACTGGGATTTTGGTCCAAGGCGCTTGCGCAAAGGCGTTCTGCGCAATTAGGAGCGCAATGGCAGCAATAAAAAAGAAGAGAGCCATTCTTTTCTTCATCCTTGTCATTGCACACCTCCGCTGGCTGCCGCAGCAGTTTCAATGACGCCGACTGTGCGATTCGTGGGCACGAATACTTGGTTCGCGACCCGCCGGATGTCGGCCTTGGTAACGGCCTCAATCCGGTCAACGGTGTGGAACAGCTCGCGCCAATCGCCGTAGAGAGTTTGGTAAATGGCCAGGCTCGAAGCAAGACCCTCGTTGCTGTCCAGCCCGCGAATCAAGTTCGCCTTGGCCCGGGTTTTTACCATCTTGAGTTCGTCATCGCTGATGTCTTCTTTCTTCAGCCGTTCCAGTTCGGCCTGGATAGCTTGGCCAGTCTCCTCGGGTTTGTGACCGGGCATGGGAAATGCAAAAAAGCAAAACAGATGTGGGTACTTGCCACCGGGAAAATTGGTGAAACCGGCGGCTTGCGAGGCAATCTTCTTATCGCGGACCAGCACGCGATATAGACGCGACGTGCGCCCTTCGGAAAGCAGATCGGCCAGCGAGTCATACACGGCGTCGTCTTTGTCACGGTAGTCAGGGCGGTGATAGCCCTCGATATACACCGGCTGCGAGCTCTCATGCAGAATCACGCGGCGCTCAGAATTTTGCGGCGGCTCGCTGGTTGTACGCTCGTCGGCTTTTGGGTGAGACGGAATCCGGCCAAAATATTTTTCGATGATTGCCATCGTCTTCACTGGATCAACATCTCCTGCGACTGCCACAACCATGTTTGAGGGAATGTAATAGGTATTGAAGAAAGCCTCGGCATCGGTGGCCGAGAAGGAATTCAAATCCGACAAATACCCGATTGTGGGCCGGTGATAGGGGTGTGCGGCGAACGCTTCAGCAATAAACTGCTCAACCAGGCGGCCAATCGGGTTGCTGTCCGTCCGCATGCGGCGCTCCTCGATGACCACATTGCGCTCTTTGTAGAACTCGCGAAACACGGGATGGATAAAGCGCTCTGACTCCAGGTAAGCCCAAATTTCCAGGCGATTGACGGCAAACGAATAGTGATACTCGGTGTTGTCATCGCTGGTTGAGGCGTTGAGGTCTTCGCCGCCATTGCGCTCGATAATCTCTCCGAATTCATTGGGAACGACGTACTGCTGCGCGTCTTTGATTCCGTCCTGCCACGCTTTCTCAAGCTGCTTGAGCTTCGCTTCATCGCGGCCCACCGGCTTGTCGCGCTCGTGCAGATAGGCGGCGTAAGCCTTCTCGACTTTTGCCAGGGCGACTTTTTCGGCAGAGTAGTTCTTGGTGCCGATGGTGTCCGTTCCCTTGAAGGCCATGTGCTCAAACATGTGCGCCAGGCCAGTCTTGCCCATCGGGTCCTGAACGGAGCCGGCGTCCACATTGGTGTTGAAGGAAAACACCGGTGCGCTGTCAGGCCGCTGGCAAACGATTGCAGTAAGCCCATTCGGCAGCTTCTTGACCAAGACGTGCTTTTCAAAAGATGCGAGGTCCTGAGCGGAGCAAAGGGTCGCGATGAAGATGATGAAGATAGGGCTGAATGATTTGAGCGCGCGAGACATCGGACCTCCAGGTGAGCCGGATGCAGAAGATGGCTGAAAGAAGATTTGAAGGGAGGGAGGGAGAGTTTGTCAAACGCACTCAGCAGTCGGCACTCAGCACTCAGCCTTAGAACGTGTAGCCCCGGACGCCCTCGTCCGGGGTTTCCTGCGAAAATCGCTGTACTAAGCCATCGGGCACTGCGAAAATGTCTGGCATGGACCAGGAAACGCTCAGCTTTTACAACTGGCAACTCGAGCAGGACGAAGTTGAGCAAATCAAGGCCGCGATGAGGCGAGCTGATTCCGGCCACCTTGTTGATCACGCGAAGCTCAAAGAAATGGCCGCGGGCTGGTGCAAAATCGAGCCGTCCAAGCTCGACGAAGTCGTGATCACCGGTCGCAAAGACGCGAGAATCAACTGGTCAGACGCAACGTTTACCATGTGCAGCGTCTGTGCGAGCACCTGGCGACAGTTTGGGTTCTACACGACCGGCCCGACAGTCGGACTCGGGACGTCGCAGAGTCTTTCCCTAAGCGCGTGCTCTGTACCGTCGAATTGATCGCTTCCCACCCCGATGTGGGTCGTCCGGGCCTTGTGAAGGGAACCAGGGAATGGGGAATGGGATTCGGAAGCCCAACAATCGCATACCGTCACCTTCTAGGGGAAATCCAGGTGCTGGGCACGCTCGCGTCCCGTCGCAAATGGCCACTCATGAAATCCGCGCATGGCTGGTGGGCCGACAAAAAGAGTCTTGCGTAAACTTTTATCACAGCCTCCAATTCGCCGATCTGATTCTTAATAAGCCTATGCGAGTCTCGATAAAGACACGCTGACCACTCCCATTCAGCCCTGCTTTTTCCCCTCCTGCTGCTAATCCCGCGCAGTTCTTGCACTTACGTTGACCGAGGCGGTTCTTTTCGATAGCCTTTTTGCAACCAGGAACCGGGAAAAGTGTATTCTTAAGGTACTTAAAATAAAGGAACGAATAGTGTCTGAAAGCCCGAAAACTTTGCTTCTGCTGAAGCCTCGCGGATTTTGCGCCGGGGTCGTGCGCGCGATTGATATCGTCCGCATCGCCCTGGAGGCTTTTGGTCCTCCGATCTACGTCCGCAAAGAGATTGTTCACAATCGCTTTGTGGTCGAGGAACTTCAGGGCAAAGGTGCGATTTTTGTTGATTCGGTGGATGAGGTTCCAGCAGGCGAGCGCGTTATTTATAGCGCGCACGGCGTTTCACCCGAGGTCCGCAATGCGAGCAAAGAACGCAATCTCCGGGTAATTGACGCAACATGCCCGTTGGTCACCAAGGTCCACGTAGAGGCGGTCAAGTTCGCCAGAGAAGGCTATTCCCTGATCCTGATTGGCCATCGTGACCACGATGAAGTGATTGGTACGCTCGGGGAGGCGCCGACCGTCACTCAGGTCGTAGGATCTCCCGCGCAGGTTGAAGCTTTGAGTGTGCCTGACCCGAACCGCGTGGCTTACCTCACGCAGACCACGCTCAGCCTGGATGAGGCCAAAGACATCATTGAAGCCCTGCGCCGCAAGTTTCCCAACATTAAAGGCCCGCACGCGCAGGACATTTGCTACGCCACTGAGAATCGCCAGGTTGCCGTCAAGCAGGTTGCTTCAGACGCGGACCTGCTGCTGGTCGTGGGATCGGAAAACAGCTCAAACTCCAACCGCCTTGTTGAAGTGGCGCGAAATCTGCGAACTTCTTCTCATCTGATTGACAGTTGCGAGGACATTCAGCCGCAATGGCTCGAGGGCGTCAAGACAATCGCACTGACTGCAGGCGCGTCCGCGCCCGAATGTCTCGTTGAAGAAGTAATGGAGTTCCTGGCTGCGAAAGGCTTCACCAACGTGCAGGAAGTCGAAGTGATGCCCGAGAACGTGCGCTTCGGTCTGCCTCCGGAAATTGTGGAAGCGATTTCCGCCGCGCCGGCCGCGGGAGATTGAAGCCTCAGACCAGGCATTCAGCCGTTTTGACTGAGTGTTGAACACTGAGTGCTGACTGTTTAAAAAAGTATGGACGAATTCTCCTCCACAGTTCCTGCTTCTTCAGCCCCACAACTCCGCTTCGGAAAAATTGATGACCTTGCCAGCCGCGTGGCCGCGGCCATTGACGGCGCGCGTAATTGGCTTTTTTCGCAACAACACGAAGAGGGCTACTGGTGCGGCGAGCTCGAAGCCGACAGCACCCTCGAATCCGATTACATCCTGATGCACACGCTTCTGGGAACAGGAAACCACATGCGTTTTCAGAAGTGCGCGAACTATATCCTGCGCCATCAGAATGAAGACGGTGGCTGGCCGATCTACAACGGCGGGCCTTCCAATATCAGTGCGTCGGTGAAGGCTTACTTTGGCTTGAAGTTGGTCGGATACAAGCCCGATCATCCGGCACTGGAACGCGCGCGTAAGAAGATTCTGGAGCTCGGCGGCGTCACCAAGGTCAACACCTTCACTAAGATTTATCTTTGTTTCCTAGGCCAGTACGATTACGACGCTGTCCCGGCGATCCCTCCGGAGATCGTTCTTTTCCCCAACTGGTTCTGGTTCAATATCTACGAAATTTCATCGTGGTCTCGCGCGATTTTGGTGCCGCTTTCGATTGTCTATGCCAAGAAGCCCTTTAAGAAAATTTCAGATGAGTTGGCGATTGACGAGTTATACGTGGGCGGACGAGACAAGTCACGCATGCGGTTGGAGTGGAGCGACAAACTCGTTTCCTGGCGAAATTTCTTTTTGGTGCTCGACCGACTGGTCCATTGGTTTGAAGCTGTTCACATCCGTCCGTTGCGCTCGATTGCACTGAAAGAGGCCGAGAAGTGGATGCTTGAACGCTTCGAGATGTCCGATGGTCTTGGGGCAATTTATCCGGCGATGCTCAATGCGATCATTGCCCTGCGTTGCCAGGGATATTCCCTGGACGATCCGCAAATGATTCGTGCGCTGGACGAATTCGAAAAACTTGGGATTGAAGAGGAAGACACCTTCCGCATGCAGCCTTGCAAGCCGCCGGTGTGGGATACGGCTTACGCAATGTTCGCGCTGGGCGAAGCCGGAGTACCGGCGCATGATCCACGAATGGTCAAATGCGCCGATTGGATTCTGCAGAAGCAAGTCCGCAATCCCGGTGATTGGACGGTCAAAAACAAGAAAGGCAAGCCCGCAGGATGGTACTTCGAGTTCAACAATGAGTTTTATCCAGACGTGGATGACACAGCAATGGTTGCGCTTGGCCTTGCGCATGTCGAGCATCCCAACGGACGCTACCAAGTCGAATCAGTGCAGCGGGCTATCGACTGGATAATCTCCATGCAGTGCAAGAATGGCGGCTGGGCGTCCTTCGACAAAGACAATACACGCATGGTCTTCCAGTACATCCCGTTTGCCGACCACAACGCCATGCTCGATCCGCCGACGGTTGATATCACGGGACGCATTCTCGAAATGCTCGCGGCTTACGGCTACGACAAGAACCATCGTGCGGTGAAAAAGGCGCTGAAATTTATTCGCCAAGAGCAGGAGCCGGACGGATCATGGTTTGGCCGCTGGGGCGTGAACTACATTTACGGCACGGCGCTCGTTCTGCGTGGTCTGGAAGCGATCGGGATAGATCACCATGAGCCTTACATCCAGCAGGCCGCGGAATGGATTCGCATGGTGCAGAATCCAGATGGAGGATGGGGCGAGACTTGCGGCTCCTATGATGATCCGAACACAAAAGGTGTGGGGCCAAGCACGCCCTCCCAGACCGCCTGGGCGGTGATGGGACTGCTCGCCGCCAACGATACGCGCAGCGACTCCGTAGCGAGAGGAATCGCCTACTTACTGAAAACTCAGAAAAAAGACGGTTCCTGGGATGAAGCCTGGTACACCGGAACCGGCTTCCCGCGCGTGTTCTACCTCATGTACCACATGTACAGACAATACTTTCCCCTGATCGCACTGACGACGTACAAGAAAGTAATGATGGGAAAGAATTAGGCACTGGCACCGGCATTGGCCATGTGGGGACGGACGCCCTCGCGCGTCCGGCCGAGCTAAGCTCGACCTCGGATGAGTGACCCATCTTAGCTCTCTCGGGTGCCCCGTCCAAGCTCCGCTTGGGCGGGGATTTTGTCCAACCAGAAAAGGACCACAGAAGGAATTGCCATTCCAACCGACCACGCATTTGCCAATCCAACTACAGGAGTCGCCAATCCCCAGTAGCCGTTGTGGATGATCGCAAAGAGCTCGGATACAAAAAGGGCGTTACAGAGATCGTCAGCATAACTTTGGCGCCTTTCGGAAATATCGCAAAAACGAACATCGCGATGGTCGCCCCGCTCAGGACACGCCGCCCGACATAGAAGGCATAGGCGACCGAACTGGGCCGTACAAGACCCCAATAAGAATGCGAGTAGAGATCGTATGTGTACCAGTAAAAACTACCTGCTACGGAAAGCAGGCCCAGCAGTCCCGCCAAGCCCACGATTCGTCGGTGCCGAGTCCAGGATTGTTCCGGCCAGGAAGCGAACTGATGAGCAGCAACAAGCTCCCCAAAGCCGGTATAACAAGCATGATGTCGTGAGCTGTTCTCAGGCGGGTTGCTACATACGAAGCGACGATTGGCCGCCGCCACGGAGACAATAAATAACTAAAAAGATCATTCATCGGCGATCCGCGACATATTATGTCCGAAAAACCTCTAACCTGCCCCACATTTTTTTGTTTCCAGGTTCGATTGTCATGCGGCGAGTCCGGGTGCCCCACTTCTCCCCGACTTTGGGAGAAGTGGAAACTTCAACTTTCTGTCAAGGGTGGGGATCTGCCCGCGCAGAGTGTACCCAAATCCACCCTTCGCTACCGGCAAAACGCCCTGACGAGAGGGTACAATTACGACTATGAGTCCCGAGGTTTCCGATCTTCTAAAACGCGCTCTGTCGCTTCCAGTTGATGAACGTGCGGCATTGGCCAACAGCCTCTTCGACAGCCTTGATCAAGCAGATGATTCGGTAGCAGAGGCCTGGGACAGAGAAGTCGCCCGCCGCATGAAAGATTTGGATGCCGGACGAGCCGTGACCGTCCCATGGGAAGAGCTGCGGCTTCAGCTTCTTGCCACAAAGAATGAGCGCTAGCCGCGTCGTATATCACGAGGGAGCAGCCGCAGAGGTAAGGAGTGTCCTCGCTTGGTATGAAAAACGAAATCCTAAAGTTGCCTTGGACTTTATCGAGGAACTCAATCGCGCTGCAGAGGTAATCCGAAAAGCGCCAGAACGTTGGCCGTTTTGGAAGCAACAAAACCCGCCGATTCCTGCTGTGGCAATTTCCATTTACCATCATCTATTCGCAAAAGGAAGAGGTAGTCACAATCTGGGCTGTCGCCCATGGAAGCCGTCGCCCTGAATATTGGATGGAGCGGCTGTGATGATCGGCCCTTTGGCGCATGAACCTCGTTGACCATGCTTGCTTTCCTCACAGGTGCCACCGGATTCGTCGGCAGCCACGTCGCTCGCGCCTTGACTGACCAAGGCGCCGACCTCCGCCTCCTGGTCCGCCCGAACAGCAACTTAAAGAACATTCAAGATCTCAAGGCCGATCTAGTCACAGGAGACCTCCGCGATCCCGCATCCCTCGAAAAGGGAATCGCCGGCTGCGAAGCGGTCTTTCACGTCGCCGCCGACTATCGGCTCTGGGTACGCGATCCCCATGAAATGTATCGTGCTAATGTTGAAGGGACGCGGGCCATCCTCGCAGCCGCACGCAGAAATGGCGTCCGCCGCGTGGTCTATACATCCAGCGTCGCGACCATGGGATTCACCCAGAATGGCACTCCCGCCGACGAGAATTCCCCGGTTTCCCTCAGCAACATGATCGGCCCGTACAAACGCTCGAAGTTCATGGCGGAGCAGGTTGCCGTCGAAGCGGCGCGCAGCGGGTTAGATGTGGTGATCGTCAATCCTTCAACTCCTGTGGGTGAGCGGGATATCAAGCCTACCCCGAGCGGGCGTATCGTCGTGGATTTTCTGAAAAAGAAATTTCCCGCGTATGTAGATACCGGGCTCAATCTGGTTGATGTTCGCGAATGTGCGCGCGGCCATGTTGCGGCATTAGAAAAGGGCAAAAGCGGAGAGCGTTATATCCTGGGTGGCGAGAACCTCACGCTTAAGCAGATTCTCGACAAGCTGGGCGCAATCACCGGATTGCCCTCGCCTCGAGTTCGCGTTCCCTACGTGCTTGCGCTGGCGACGGGCGTGGTGGATGAGGTGGTTACTGGCCGCATTCGTGGCCGAGAGCCGCGGGCGACGATTGACGCCGTTCGTATGGGCAGAAAGAAAATGTTTGTATCTTCGTCTAAAGCCGAGCGTGAATTGGGATGGAAACTCGTCCCTGTGGACGATGCGTTCCGGCGCGCGGCGCAGTGGTTCAAAGAGAATGGGTATGTATGAGTTGGCGTTATCCGCCCCGCATTCGTTTGTGAATTGTTACTCCGAACTGAAGGGGTTCTGCTGCTTCTCGCCCTCGTCCGAGTAGTAGCTTCGCCTTCAAAGCCTTTGCTGCTGCCGACCGTCTTCTCTGATTTTTTTTACAAGTCTTTTTAAACCAAGCGGATACTGCCGTCCGGATTAAAAACCACGGGATCCGCTGGCCGCATCCAAATCAAACAACGATAGCCGAAAAAAGGAGGTAGCCATGAAACGCATGCTATGCGGCTTTGTGTTCCTAGTCAGCAGCATGGTTTGGGCTCAACAAGGCCAGCCGCCCCCGCAGAGCACTCCGCCGATTTTTCCGCAGGGACATAGTCCCAGAGAGATACCACCCGATCAGGAGGCCCCGTCGGCGCAGAGAATGTCGAACGTGCAGGGGCAGCAACAGATCGAACAGCAATTGAATTCGGAGGCGTCGCTATCGGGTACCAACGTAGGGGTCAAGACCGACGATCAGTCGGTTGTGCTCACTGGAACCGTGGACACGCGAGGACAGCATGATCTCGCCTTGCGAATTGCGCAATCCTCCGCAGGCGACCGGCAAGTTGTGGACAAAATCAAAGTTCGCGAGCACGCGTAAATTGCAAAATACGCGTGAGTAAATAAGCAAAAGGAGTCTATCCGTGAAGATCAAAGAAGTAATGAGCCCAAACCCTGCTTGCTGTTTGCCGACTGACAGGGCGCAGCAAGTGGCCAAACTCATGTGCGACCGCGATGTCGGCGCAATGCCAGTGGTCGTAGATCAGCAATCCCGCAAATTGGTGGGCATGATTACAGATCGCGATCTGTGTTGCTCGCTGGTGGCGAAGGGGCTGGATTCAAAGTCAACAACAATTGAAAAATTCATCAGCGCAGATCCGGTCGCTTGCCGTGATGGAGAGAACGTTGAGAAATGCGAGAGGGCTATGCAGGAACACCAGATCAGACGCGTTCCGATTGCGGACAGCGAAGATCGGGTGATCGGGATCGTCTCGCAAGCCGACGTGGCATTACACGACAAGGCGGAGCGGGTGTCAAAGACCGTTGCAGAAATTTCGCGTCCAGCAGCGGCTTAGCCGCTTTCCGTAAGTATGGGGCGGCGCCCCGCCCGCCTCTTCGCTGGCTGAGTTTCCCCGGCGAAGCACGAGTTTTGTATCATCAAGGTTCGCGGCTGCTGAAGGCCGCGCGATTTACCGAAACTCTTGCCGAGAAAACTGACCATCATCGCCGCGCTCGAACGCGAGGTTCGGCTTTTAGTCAAAACCTGGTCCATCGCCCAGCGTCAGCATGCAGGGCACGAGTTCAGTTTCTACGAAGGCGAGTACGCTGTCGTAGTTTGTGGAGGAATCGGTGCCGAAGCAGCACGTCGAGCCGCGGAAGCCGCGATTGCTCATTATTCTCCGGAGTTAATCATCTCCGCCGGAATCGCGGGCGCGCTGGTGTCCGATTTGCATGTTGGGGACACAATTTTTCCGGCAACAGTGATTGACACCCAGGACAGCAGCCGGCACGAAACTGCGATTCCGGACGCACCTCTAGGCAAAACAGCGGTGGGACGTACGCTTCTCGTGAGCTATCCGGAAATGGCCAGCGCTGCACAAAAGCGACAGCTTGCAAAATCTTATGGCGCGCATGCGGTGGACATGGAAGCCGCCGCCGTCGCTCGTGCCGCACAGGTACACAATCTACCTTTTCTGGCGGTGAAAGCGATCTCCGACGAACTGGATTTCGAGTTGCCTGAAATCTCGCGATTCATCAGTTCTGGACAATTCGAGACTGCGCGCTTTCTATTGCACATTGCGCCACGTCCATGGTTGTGGCCGCGAGTCGTGCAATTGGCGCGAAATACTCGAATTGCCTCCGAAAACCTTTGTGCCTGGCTGCGCGAGAGCGCTCTGACTAATACAATAGTTCCAGGCTCAATTGCACAACAGAAACCTTGATGGCCATTGCACAACCACTGACCTCGGCTACAATCCCGAACAAAATTCCTTCCCCCATGCTGGCCGCGGTCTATCGCGGCGTGAACGACGTGCGCCTTGAAACTGTGCCGGTTCCCGAACTTCGGCAGGGTGAACTCCTGATCAAGGTCCACACCTGCGGAATTTGCGGAACCGATTTGAAGAAGATCGCAACCGGCTCCCATTCTGCCCCCCGAATTTTCGGCCACGAAACAGCCGGAGTGGTGGCTGCGATCGCGAAAAATGTCACGCAATTCGCTCCCGGAGACCGCGTGATGGCGTTTCACCACATCCCCTGTGGCGAGTGCTACTACTGCCGGCACAAAACTTTCGCCCAATGTGAGACCTACAAGAAGGTCGGATGCACGGCGGGGTTTGAGCCTTCCGGCGGCGGCTTCGCCGAATATGTTCGTGTTATGGACTGGATTGTTGAGAAGGGAACTGTGCGCATTCCCGAGGGGGTTTCGTTTGAGCAGGCCTCGTTTGTCGAGCCGGTGAATACCTGCATGAAGGGCATCGAGCGCATGGCGCTTCAGGGGGGCGAAACAGTTCTTGTAATCGGACAGGGTCCCATTGGCATCATATTGAGTATATTGGCCAAACGGACAGGGGCGAGGGTAATAACTTCCGATTTGTACGAGCAGAGGCTTACAATATCTAGAGACTTCGGACTTGAAAGTGCAATTGACGCCTCGCGCACGGATCCGGTTGCGGAAGCGCGCCGGCAGACCGAGGGGCGTGGTGTGGACGCAGCCATCCTGGCGGTCGGCAGCAATCGCTTGATCCAGACTGCGATGGATGCGATTCGCCCTGGCGGACGGGTTTTGTTATTCGCGCAAACCCAGCATGGGGAAGCGCCCTTCGATCCGGCTGCGGTTTGTGTTGACGAGAAGACGCTGATTGGATCGTACAGCGCCTCGGTAGATTGGCAGAGTGAATCGGTTCGGTTCGTGATGGGGCAGGAGATGGCGCTCGAAAGATTAATTAGCCATCGGTTTCCTCTTGAGCGGGCGGTGGAGGCGCTGCATCTGGCAGCGAATCCTCAGCCGGATTCAATGAAAATTGTGATTCAGCCGGGCGGTGAAAGGCAGCAGTGAACGGAAAGATGACAGCAGCCGTCCTCTATGGCAAAGAGGACCTAAAGATTGAAGAAGTTCCCATTCCCCATCTCGAGAATGGGGAAGTCCTGGTTAAAGTGCAGGTGGCCCTCACTTGCGGAACTGACTTAAAAGTTTATAAGAGCGGCTACCATGCGCGCATGATCGTTCCACCCGCGCTATTCGGACATGAGCTGGCTGGTGTAATTGATCAAGTGGGGCCAGGCGTCCGCGGATTCAAACAAGGTATGCGCGTGGTCGCGCTGAATTCTGCCCCCTGCCAGATGTGCTTCTATTGCTCGCGTCATCAAGAAAACCTCTGCGACGACTTGCTCTTCAATAATGGCGCCTACGCGGAATACATCCGGGTCCCCCGCCGCATTGTAGAACTCAACATGCTGGCTATCCCTCCACACGTGAGTTTTGAAGAGGCTGCCATGGTTGAGCCGCTGGCTTGCGTGTTGCGCGGATTGCACGAAAGTGGCGTGGAGATTGGCGACACGGTTGCCGTAATTGGCGGCGGTCCGATTGGCTTAATGTTCGTTCACGTCGCGCAAGCCGTCGGCTGCAACGTCATTGCGGTGGTGAAGCGTGAAGCTCAGATCGAAGCTTCCCGGCGAATGGGCGCGCATGACGTCGTGCATCTGGGCTCGGTGAAGGATCCGATTCAGGCGGTGCGAAGCCTGTCTCCTGCCGGACGCGGCGCCGATGTGGTGATCGAGGCGGTCGGACGCCCTGAGGCCTGGATGTGGGCCACGGAAATGGTTCGTAAGGGCGGTACCGTCAATTTCTTCGGAGGATGCGCGAAAGGCACCAAGGTGGAACTGGATACCAATCGCCTGCACTATTCCGAGGTCACGCTCAAGGCCACTTTCCACCACACTCCCGATGCCGTGCGCAAGGCATTCGCCCTGATTGCGGAGAAGAAGATTCGGCCAGCCGAGTACATCACCGGCGAAGCGCCGCTCTCCCGTCTGCAACAAGTCCTGCAACATATGATGAATCGAAATGGGGACATCAAGACCGCAATCATCCCCGGACAGTGAAGCGGCTCCTAGCTTCTAAGCCACTAGCTTCTAGCAATCAAGTCGGGAGAAATGACTGCTAGAAGCTAGTGGCAAGCGGCTAGAAGCTGCCTGCTTTATGAGCGCTGCGAATCCAATCTGGAGCCATCTTCCCGCGGAATACGCGATTCCCGCGTCTGCCCCCTCCTTGCCTGACGCACAATCGTATTGCGAGCGTCTGGCACGTAGCCATTACGAAAACTTTTCGGTTGCAACGTGGTTTCTACCTAAGCGACTACGCCAGCATTTCTTCAACGTTTACTCCTATTGCCGCATCTCCGACGATCTTGGTGATGAGACCGGCAACCCGGCGGCATCGCTGCGATTGTTGGACGAATGGGAAACCGAGCTGAACGCCTGTTATGACGGAAGTCCCCGTCATCCAGTCTTTGTGGCGCTGGCTGGAACCGTGCGGGAGTTCGACATCCCCAGGCAAACCTTCGCTGACTTGCTGACTGCATTTCGCCAGGATCAAACGATCACGCGCTACGACACCTTTGAAGACCTGCTCGCATACTGTCACTCTTCTGCGAATCCCGTCGGACATCTGGTCTTGTATCTTTGCGGATATCGCGATGCCGAGCGCCAGCAGCTTTCCGACTTCACTTGCACCGCTCTACAGCTCGCCAATTTTTGGCAGGACGTGAGCGCGGACTATGACAAAGGCAGAATCTATTTGCCCCTGGAAGACCTGAGAAGGCACGGAGTTTCGGAAGATGACATTGCCCACAAGCGCAACACGCCCCCATTTCGCGAGCTGATGCGATTCGAAGTTCAGCGGGCGAGGGAATGGTTCGATCGCGGACTGCCACTAGCGAGCGACGTCAGCCGTGACTTGGCAATTGATATCGAACTCTTCAGCCGTGGCGGCCAGGAAATCCTGCGCGCGATTGAGGGCCAGGACTATGCTGTGCTCGGAAAGCGGCCGGCAATTTCGAAATCCCGTAAGCTCGCTCTAGTCGCCAGGGCCGCCCTCCACAAGCTAATATGAGCACGGCAGTGCAGAGCTCACCCCAATTTTCTCCTACCGAGTCACAGCTTCACGTGGCGTACTCGGTTTGTCGCGGAATTACGCGCTCCCAGGCGAAGAATTTTTATTATGGATTTCTCGTTCTCCCCCGGCGCAAGCGGCAGGCCCTGAGCGCGGTTTATGCGTTCATGCGCCGATGCGACGATATTGCCGACGATCCTTCGCTGTCAGCACGCGACCGGCGCCAGAAGCTCGATACCTGGGTGGATGCGTTTCATGCGGCCTTGGCAGGACACCCTACTGACGATCCCATCCTGCTTGCGCTCACCGATGCCCAGCGCAGGTTCGCTATCTCCGTGGGCCTGCTCGACCAGCTGGCGTTTGGCACAGCCATGGACACGGAAGAAAACGAAGATCACGCGTCTCCCAATCGGCCGATTCAGTACGGCAGTTTTCAGGAGCTCGAACGTTACTGCTACAACGTGGCTTCGGTGGTGGGTTTGGTTTGCATCGGCATCTTTGGATACAACGACCCTGCAGCCGAGCCGCTAGCCGAGCGCTGCGGGCTCGCCTTCCAGTTGACTAACATCATTCGCGATGTCAAAGAAGACGCGACTCTGGGCCGGGTTTATCTGCCAGAGGAGGACCTGGCGCGGTTTGGAATTTCTTCTGCTGAATTGGCAGCGATTACCGATTCCACGCGTCTTCGCCCACTCCTCGAACTCGAAACCCAACGTGCATTCGAAAACTATGCCGCAGCGGATGAACTGTTGCCTTTGATTGCGGAAGATAGCCAGCCCGCACTGTGGGTGCTGGTCACCATCTATCGCAGCCTGCTCGAAAAGATCGTCCGCCTCAATTACGATGTTGTCACTCGCAGAGTTAGCCTCAGCACCTGGGAGAAACTAAATATCCTGGCAAAGGGATTTCTGAAGCGAATCCTCTGATGGCCTCGGCACCCCCCGCAGTAGCAATCGTCGGAGGTGGGCTGGCTGGCCTGGCAGCGGGTTGCGCGCTCGCGGAGTCCGGATTTCGCGTGACCTTGTTCGAACGCCGTCCTTATCTCGGCGGCCGCGCCTCGTCATACGAACATCCCGGCACTGGCGAGATAGTGGACAACTGTCAGCACGTCCTCTTCGGTCTCTGCACCAACCTGCTCGAGTTTAATAAGACAATCGGAATCGAAGACAAAATTCGCTGGTTCGATCGTATGACCTTCATCGAGCCGGGTGGAAGGCAGTCGGTGTTGGAGCCTACATTCCTGCCTGCTCCGTTCCACGTTATGCCATCTTTTTTTCGATTCAAGTTTCTTAATGCGTGGGACAAGATCACGCTCAGCGGTGGCCTGGCAGCGCTCGTCTCCGTAATACCTAAAAAAGATGACGGAACATCTTTTCAGGATTGGCTTCATCGCCACGGTCAAACGCCCGCCAGCATTGAGCGCTTCTGGAAACCGATACTGGTCAGCGCCCTCAGCGAAGACCTCGACCGGATCGCGGTCCCGTATGCTGCGCAGGTGGTGCGCGAGTCCATGAAGTCGCGACTGGCCCGCCGCATGGGAATTCCCACAGTCCCGTTGACCGAGCTCTACAACGGAGCACGAGATTACATAACCGCTCGCGGTGGATCTGTCAGGTTTCGCAATGGCGTACAGTCGTTTACGCCGACTTCGCATGGAGTGCGGCTGAAGCTTCAAGATTCTCTTCAAGATTCCGACCAGGAATTCGATTACGGAGTCTTGGCCGTTCCATTCGATTCATTGTCCAAAATGTTGCCGGAATCTCCTGATGGGCTCGGTCTCAGAGAAAAGCTCGGCCATTTTGAGACCTCGCCAATCACCGGCATCCACTTCTGGTTCGACCGCCAAATCAGCGACCTTCCCCACGCGGTTCTCCTCGACCGCACAATCCAGTGGATGTTTCACAAGTCGAAATTGCTGGCGAAGAATTCCCAGATAATCGAAAACGAGCAGCCTGCCCGGGAGAGCACTGCGAAGGGGGGACTCGCCAAGAGTTCGGGCGCCCACAGTTCTGCCAGCAACAGTTCTCTCAACCACAGTTCTGTCAGCAAGAGTTCTGTCAGCAACAACCGAGCCTCGGAGGGGCGAAATACGTTAGCCCAGGGCGCAAGCCCTGGGTACACGGACAAGGCGACCGAGTCCCGTAGGGACGGCACAAATTCCACTAAGAACCCCGCTACTCCCAGCTACGTCGAGCTGGTTATCAGCTCCTCAAAATCGCTACTGCAAAAATCGCGCCAGGAAATCATCGACCTCGCGCTGGGGGAACTACGTGAATTCTTTCCGGACGCGCGCACTGCCAACCTGGTCAAGGCCACCGTCATCAAGGAGGTGAACGCGACGTTCTCGCCAACGCCGGGAGTTGACCAATATCGTCCAACTTCGCATAGCCCCTGGCCGCGCATCTTTCTCGCCGGAGATTGGACCGCCACTGGTTGGCCCGCGACCATGGAAGGCGCGGTGCGCAGCGGCTATCTGGCTGCAGAAGCAGTCACGGGAAACGCTGGGTCAGCCAAGAAGTTCGTAGTTCCGGATTTGCCCGCAAAAGGGCTGATGCGAATTTTGGACTAAGGAAAGATGGATTGACACGGTTTCCCGACCGTGCCAATAAATCTATTCAAGCGCAAAAGACCTTACGCGACCTTTCGCAGGCTAGCGCGCGGTTCGCTCTCCACAGCAGGCCTGCGAGAAAGGGAACTGGGAGCATTAGGGTGCGCGCCTTCATCTATGCCAATTGCCAGACGATGCACAAGCTCTCCGCCGAGCCATGCGCCTAGCAGCGCTACAACGATGCCGACGAACGAAAAGGTAAGCGCAGCTCCGCTGGGAATGGCCGCTGCCGACCCGCGCATTAGGCCGCTTGTGATGAACAGTAGAACCACGAGCACATTGGTGCCGCCATGGAGCAATCCAATGCGTTTGGCACGCGTGCCCGAGGGAATACCTGTCCAATCAACTAGACCGAAGATCGCGGCCAGCAGCCCACCTGCAACTCCGGAAACGATCAGCCAGTAAGAAACGATGAACCAGGAACCATCGTTTTGAACGAGAGCCACAACGTCGAATGCCACCGCGGTGGCCAGCAGACCGAGTGGAAAGACGATCAACATCGGGTGAACGGGATGGCCGAGCAACTTTGCTTGCATAGAAACCTCCAAGCTAGATTCGCTCAAGGTGTTTAGTTGCGTGGCGGGCTTGGCAAGTTGCGCGCCGTATCTTTTTTGGCGTTTAGTGACTTAGTGGACAGAGTTCCTGAGACGCGTGAGGGAACTCGGAACGAGTTAGATATATACATCTTTGTTGTTCAGCAACGATGAATACGCAATTTTGTCCTTCACCTTAGGGATTTCCCGCAGATTACTACACCATTGTGCTGATTGTTCCAGAGGCCTCAGCTCCTTAGGCTGAGACCTTCTTCGGAAGGGAGACCACGTGACCGTGACACAATCACGAATAATGCTTGCCGGCGTGATCTTGCTTTTAGTTTCACGCCTCGGATCGGCAGAGTCCCAATCCGAGGCCAAGCTCTCGCCAGCTGATCTGGTTAAAGCGGTGATTCGCAGCGAACTGAACACCTCGAATCTGTCCGAAATCCGCTGGAAGTATCTCCTGGTCAAAGACGTGGACAGCAAACAAGAAACCAGAGAAGTGATCGAAACTAAATCCGGGTCGATTGATCGCTTGATCGCGATTGGCGGCCGGTCGCTGACCGATGCCCAGCAGCGCGACGAAACCGAGCGCATCTTAAGGCTTTCTCGCAATCCCGCGGAGCAGCGCAAGCTAGAACAAACTCGCCGGAAAGATGCCGAGCAATGCAATGCATTTCTGAAGATGATTCCGGATGCGTTCGTTTTTGAAGATGCCGGCCAGAGTGGCGGCTTGATTAAATTGACCTTCAAACCTAATCCTCAGTTCCAGCCTCCGTCTCGCGAAGGAAAGGTTCTTCACGAAATGGCGGGCGAGATTTGGATCGATATCAAGCAGCAGCGCCTAGTCAGCATCAATGGACAACTCATAAACGAAGTAAAGTTCGCCGGAGGTTTGCTGGGGCACCTTGAAAAAGGCGGCCAGTTCGCCGTGAAACGGACCGAGGTCGTTCCCGGCCGATGGGAACTAGCCGAAATGGCCGTGAATATGAGAGGCAAAGCTCTGCTGTTCAAAACTATCTCGGTGCAACAAAAAGAGGTTCATCGCAATTTTGAACGTGTTCCGGATGCTTTGACCCTGTCCGATGCCGCCGGGCTTCTGCTTAAACAAGCTCTTATCGCTAGCAAACGCTGAACTCGCAACTCAATATCTCCGTCCTGCGGGTGAGCGATCATCGAGTTTGGGAACGCGGCAAATTGCCTGCCTTCTCCTCAAGTTCCGCCCAGCGTGCGTAGAGTGCGTCCAAATCTTTCTGTGCCGCTTCCATTTCGGCATGGGCGGCCACGAGCTCGGTACCGTCACTGGCAATCGCCGGATTCTCCAGTTCGGCGGTTTTGCTTTTCAGAAGGCGCTCGGCATCGGCAATGCGCTGCTCGATTCCGGCATACTCTCGCGCTTCCAGGTACGAGAGCTTCTTTTTCGCCAGCACTGCGGAATCGGGAGAACCCGGAACCAGCGCGGTCGAACGGACCGGCGCCTTCATACCCGGCTTGGGCGCCGCCTGCCACGATTCCCATTGGGCATAGTCCGCAAAACTTTCCGCGCTGCCCTGACCATCGAGGCCCAGCACGATGTTCGAAACGCGATCCAGCATATAGCGATCATGCGTCACCAGCACCAGAGAACCGCGAAATTCGAGGAGGCTTTGTTCGAGAATTTCCAGCGTAGGAATGTCGAGATCGTTAGTGGGCTCATCCAGCAGAAGAACGTCGGCTGGCTGCAACATGAGTTGCGCGATCAGTACGCGGGCCCGTTCCCCTCCGGAAAGCCGCTCGACTGGCTGGCTCAGCTGTTCGCCGTTGAACAGAAATTTCGCCGCCCACGATGCCACGTGAATGACGCGATCCTGATAGACAACGGAGTCTCCTTCCGGAGCCAACGTGCGGCGCAGAGTCATATTCATATCCAGTGGACGGTTCTGGTCGAAGTACACAATGCGCAGCCACTCGGCGCGACGAATCCCTCCGCCTGTGGGCGTCCATTCTCCGCGCAACAGACGCAGCAGACTCGTTTTTCCGCTGCCATTTGGCCCCACTAATCCGACCCGCATGCCGGCGGTGATGATGAAGTTGAGCCGTTCGAATAGCGTGCGATCTCCGATTTCGCAGGTGACATTATCGAGCTCAATCAGGCGCTTGGTCTTGCGATCGGTCGCTGAGAAATCAATTTGCGCGGTTGCGCTCCGGGTCCTGGCGTTCAAGTCCGCAAGTTCACCCATCAGTTCTCCGGCTTTATCAATGCGCGCCTTGGACTTTCGAGTGCGCGCTTTCGCGCCTCGCCTTAGCCATTCGATTTCGGAATGTACCAGATTTTCCAGAGCTTCCTGCCGCTTCGACTGGGCATGGAGGAATTCTTCTTTCTTCTCTAGGAACGCGCTGTAATTGCCGCGAACCCGCAGCAGCCCGCCCGGATATACGCGGCTAAGTTCCGCCATCTCCGTGGCGACATTCTCCAGAAAATAGCGGTCGTGACTCACGACCACGCAGGCGAATGCTGCTTCTTCCAGGAGAGTTTCGAGCCATTCAATCCCAGCGAGGTCCAGGTGATTTGTAGGCTCGTCCAGGAGTAAGACGTCCGGCGCCCGAACCAGCGCTTCTACAATGGCGAGGCGCTTCTGCCACCCTCCGGACAACGCGGCCGCTTCCGTTTCAAGCTCCTCGAACCCGGCCCGCCCCAGCGTCTCAGCAAAGTGGACGCCGTGTTCCGAGTCAATGTTTGCCGAACTCGCGAGCGCGCGCTCGATTACGGAGCGCACAGTTTCGCCGGCTTTAAAGCGCGAGTCCTGCTCCACATAGCTGAAACGCAGGCGCTTTCGGATAGCGACGTTCCCGCTGTCCGGACCTTCGGTCCCGGCCAGAATCCGCAGCAACGTAGATTTCCCCGAACCGTTTGGCCCGATTAATCCAATTCGGTTCCCTTCTGAAACCGTGAAAGATACATCCTGAAAGAGGGGTTGAGCTCCAAAGGCTTTCGAGATTTTCTGTGCATTGATGATCGGCGGCAATGGCTGCGCTCTCCTCGCACACTTCTTTTGAGGTTATCAGGAAATGCGGACTGGCCTCGCAACCGTTATCAGCCGTGACAGAGGTGACATCGTCAGCACGAGTCACCGGCGCCTGCGGCGCATGATAAATTACGCAAGTCGTTGCATCAGGAGTGAACCATGGCCGTACCGATTTTGAACTCGACTGCTTCGCATGAAGTCTGGCCGGCGCTGCCCTTAGAGGAATGGAAGCCTACTTACCACAATCTGCACATGTGGACCCAGATTGTCGGGAAAGTTCGCATGGCGCTTACCCCACTGACGAACCACTGGTGGAGCGTGCCGTTATATGTCAGCGCACGCGGCTTGACTACTTCGCCGATCCCCCACGGGAAAGACGTTTTCGAAATCCAGTTCGATTTTATTGACCACAAGCTGCAGCTTGATCGCTGCGACGGTCTGCGGAGAACTCTTGCGTTAGAGCCGCGCACGGTGGCGGATTTCTATTCCGAGTTCATGTCAACCCTGCGTTCGCTCGGCGTTGATATCAACATCTACGCCAAACCGGTTGAGGTGCAGGAGCCAATTCCTTTTGCGGAAGACCGGCTGTACCAGGCTTACGATGCTGATGCCGCATATCGCTTCTGGAGAATTCTGGTTTCCTGTGATTCGGTTTTTAAGCAGTTTCGCGCCCGCTTCCTTGGCAAGAGTAGTCCCGTGCACTTCTTCTGGGGAAGCTTTGACATGGCGGTAACCCGCTTCTCCGGCCGGCGGGCTCCGGTACGCGCTGATGCGGACCGCATCACACGTGAAGCATATTCGCACGAAGTAATCAGCGCCGGCTGGTGGCCAGGAGGAGGAGTAGTGAATGGCCCGGCTTTCTATGCCTATGCGGCACCCGAGCCGGCTGGTTTGGCAAAACAGCAAGCGCGTCCGGAAGCCGCGTTTTACCATCCTGAGTTGAAGGAATTCATCTTGATGTATGACGACGTTCGCAGCTCGCCGGCGCCTGAGCGGACTTTGCTGGAGTTCCTGCAAAGCACTTACGAAGCTGGCGCGACGCTTGGTGGTTGGGACCGCGCAGCACTGGAGATCCGGCGAACTGCGGCATAAGGATTAGCGGTGTGCTCCCTTGACAGAGATCGAGATTAGAATCACAATGTGATACTAATCATGATCGGAGAATTCGAATACCTGATACTCACCGCAGCCACGCGTCTGGGTGACGAAGCATACGGGGCTTCGATCCGCCAAAAGATCGAAGGTGCGATTGGACGTCGTTGCTCCATTGGAGCACTCTATACAACTCTGGATCGCTTGGAAAGCAAGCGACTCGTCAAGACATGGATGGGCGATCCTACGCCGCAGCGCGGTGGACGTTCGAAGCGTTTGGTGCTCGTTACTCCAAAGGGCGTTCAGGCGGCGATCGATTTCTATGCCACTGTGATGAGAGTTAGTCGAGGCGTTTCATGGGAGACGAACTAAGTCGCAAACCAGCAATGAAGCAAATCTCGTGGCAATTGGTACACATGTTCTCCGCGATACTGGACCAGAGCGAGCGCGAGGCCGTGCTAGGCGATTTCGCTGAGTCTGCCGAGACTGGCAGCAAGGCGCTTCGCGACACACTCGGCCTAGTCATTCGAAGGCAGGCAGCCATATGGGCTGATTGGCGGCCTTGGCTGACTCTCGCGGTCTTAATTATCCCACTCGGCATGGTGCTCTCTGTCCTATCGTGTTCTACGGCCGCATGGAGCGCCGTTTATACCTGGATGTATGGGAACAATTGGGACTGGACACTCGCCAGAAACAGTGGTTTCTGGTATGTGCTGAGAGAATCCGCGATGCTGATGCTTGTCGGATGGCTGACGCTCGTTTGTTGTTCTTGGACTGCAGGTTTTGTGCTCGGCCATTTTTCAAGAGGAATTGTTCGCATCAACGGCGTTCTGTTTCTTCTCATGCTAGCGTTCGGAGAAATTGAGGGTGCACCGCGCTACCTTGCCTATTACTGGCAGTATCTACACCGTGCGTTCCATCTCCCCTCCCTGCCCGACCCAAATGCCCCCGTGGTTGCACTCACGTTTTACCGCGTGATTTTCCCTTTGATCGTTCAAGCAGTGCTGGTTGCGGCTCCTGCGATGTCCGGGATGCGCCATGGGATACAAACCACTGGACTGCGCCGCCCATACCGGACGATCCTCCTGACTGCTGCAGTTCTCACAATCGCGATGATGATGCTCCAGATGCCAGGATTTGTCCTTTTGCTGAATGCATAGGGTTGGCAGTGGATCTGGAGGTCTCGGCAACTAATGCGAGTGATGCAATTTGTTGCGTACTGGCCCGCGCCGTATCTGCTAGCAATCGCCGTCAGACATCGTTGGCAGAGAAACGTTGTGGTGCCTTAAACATTGCCCAAAAAGCGCTTAATCTCTACACAAGGAGAATAGACCCCATGCGGTTATCATTCCTGCGAATCGATCTTTTCGTGGCTTCGGCCTTGCTCCTCTTTCTAACGGTGGTTCCGAAGACGTCGGGTCAAGCAAGCGTTCATGCTGTCCTGCAGCCTGTAAATGAGCGTAAGCCCGCGCCTGAGTTGGCGCTGGAAGACAGTTCCGGTAAACCGGTAACGTTAAAAGAATATCGCGGTAAAATCGTCCTGCTCGATTTCTGGGCCACTTGGTGTCACGGCTGCAAAGAAGAGATTCCATGGTTCTCAGAATTTGAGCGCAAGTACGGCGCGAGGGGGCTCAGCGTCGTCGGCATTTCGCTCGACGAAGACGGCTGGAAGGTGGTGAAACCATTCATCAAGACAGCCGCGGTGCCGTATCGAATCGCTCTCGGCGACGACGCTACCGCAAAACAATACAGCATCGAGAATATGCCGGACACTTTTCTTATAGATCGTGATGGAAAGGTCGCCGCTAAATACGTTGGCCTAGTTGATAAAGGCGATGTAGAGAACAACATCCGCAGCATGCTCGCTCATCCTTAAGTTGCGTCGCGAAAACGCGGTTTAGACGTTGACCACATGCCTGAGTGTCAGTCGGCGCGCGGTGTTCTCTGAATGGCGCCACACCCGTCGCCATTTCGTAGAGCATGACTCCAAAGGAAAACAAATCAGTGCGGGAGTCGAGTTCTTTGCCTCTGACCTGCTCGGGAGACATGTAGGCAATAGTTCCGAGCGCCGTGCCCGGACTGGTGAGCTCTCCCGTCGCGCCCACGGTCACATCGCTCATCACCGATACAGACGAAGAGTGTCCGCGCGCACCTGTGATCTTTGCTAGCCCAAAATCAAGAATTTTGCCGTGGCCTCGCCGGGTGACAAGAATGTTGGCGGGCTTAATGTCGCGACGAACGATGCCCTCGGAGTGGGCAGCATCGAGGGCGTCAGCGACTTCGAGGGCCAGGTCAAGTAGGACCTCCATGTCCAGCGGCTTTCCCGCAATGCGATGCTTGAGCGTCATGCCGTCAAGGAATTCCATGGCGATGAAGCGCTGGCCCTCGTGCTCACCAATTTCGTAGATGGTGCAGATATTGGGGTGATTCAGGGAAGATGCGGCACGGGCCTCGCGGCGGAATCGTTCCAGCGACAGCGGGTCTTGCGCCACACTCTCAGGAAGAAACTTGAGCGCGACGAACCGCCCGAGCGAGGTGTCTTCCGCTTTGTAAACCACACCATCCCGCCGCCGCCCAGCTTCTCGAGGACATGGTAGTGCGAGATGTTTTCGCCAATCATTGTGGCTTGGGGAAGCACTATGTTATGGGCGCTCCGGCAGGGAGTCAATGTTTTACGGGACCGCTGAGGAGTAAAATGCGGATCGGCAATCGGCTGTATGGGTGAAGGAGGTTTTATGAAAGACGCTGGCGTGCTCGGTGTCATGCTTGTATTGTTGACCTGTCCGTCGTGGGGTGATGAAGGCCATCATCATTCCCTAACCGAAGAAGAAATCGGATCCGTGCACTTTCTAACTTCATGTGCGAAGACGGTAGAGTCTGATTTCAACCATGCAGTCGCGCTATTGCACTCATTTCAATACGAAGCCGCGCGCGGCACGTTTTCCTCAGTTGCGAGCCAGGATCCTCAATGCGCTATGGCTCAATGGGGAGTTGCCATGTCGCACTATCATGGTCTCTGGCAAAACGGTGATCAGACCGCGGGCCGCAAAGCCCTCGCGAAAGCAAAGGAAGTCGCTTCTGCTAATTCCGCGACTACCGCCCGGGAACGTGCGTACATCGATACTTTAAGTGAGGTTTACAAGCAAGATGGAAGAGACGCACTCACCCACGATCAGGTTGTCGAGCAGAGAATGGGGGCGCTGCAGCAGCATTACCCCGAAGACAACGAAGCAGCGATCTTCCATGCGCTTGCCCTGGATGTAAGCGCGCCAAAGACTGACAAGACATTCGCCAATCAGCGAAAATGCGGGGAAATCCTCGAACCTCTTTTCGCCAAGCTACCGCATCATCCGGGCGTCGCTCATTACATGATTCACTGCTATGACAATCCCGTGCTGGCAGAAAAGGCTCTTCCAGCAGCGCGGACGTACGCGAAGATCGCTCCGGCCTCGGCACACGCCAATCACATGCCTTCCCATATTTTCACGCGTGTCGGTTCATGGCAGGAATCGATTGATTCAAATCGCAGGGCGGCGGAGTTGGCGAAAAGCGCCGAAGCAACTTCGCAGAACGGGGAAGCGCGCGATCAGCGGCTGCATGCAATGGATTATTTGGAGTACGCGTATCTTCAAACCGGCCAGGTGAAGCAGGCGCACGCCGTGCTGGACGAGATGAATTCGCTTGAGCCGGTTTCTAGTCTTACCCTCACCGGAGACTATGCATTGGCTGCGGTACCGGCACGCAGCACGCTTGAGCTCGGCAAGTGGGAAGATGCCAGCAAGTTGCAGGTTCGTAGCGAAGGCGTGCTTTCGGCGCAAGCGGTCACCTGGATGGCGATCGGCGTGGGCAGCGCTCGTGCCAAAAATCTGGAGCGTGCCTCGCAGGCCGAACAGTCGCTGTCATCACTTCGCGACACAATCGCGAAGCAGAACGACCAATACTGGTCAAATCAGGCAGAAGTGCAGAGAAGGGAAGTGGCCGCCTGGATTCAGCAACAGAGTGGGAAGCTTGACGACGCGATCGGTATCATGCGCTCGGCAGTGGACCTGGAAGAGAGCATGGATAAGAGTCCGGTGACACCAGGTGCGGTACTCCCGGCTCGCGAGATGCTGGCGGTACTGCTGATGCTGGCGAATCGGCCGCAGGAAGCTCTTTTGGAGTTCGAAGCCGTTTTAAGATTCGCGCCCAACCGCTTCAACGCTGTGTATGGGGCGGCAACTGCGGCCGAAGGCTCCGGGAACGAAGCGTCTGCCCAGCGATACTTTCGCAAGCTCACGGAGATTGCGACGGGAGACGAGCGACTGGAGTTGATCGCGGCTCGAAAGAAGCTGGCGATTACTGCACAGAAGTAAAACTGGCGGAGAGGGTGGGATTCGACCGCCGCCATTTCTAGCAAGTCATGGTGAAACCTACAGATAGCGATAATACACAGTGTTTATGAAGGGTTCAAGACTATTCGTGCTGTTTCTATATTTTCTCTCATGCTGTCTAGTGGGCTGCATTTACGGTCAAAACGGTATCACTGGTATCACTTCTGAACGGGATTGATGCTGCTCGACTCTCCGCTGCGATTAGGCTCGGAATCGTCAAATAGCTGTATTCCATCAGTTCGAAACAACGCCCAAGGTCTGTCTCGGTCAGAGCAAACCATTCACCAGTGCGCCGTTTATCTGCAAACTCTTTATGAAGCATTCGCTCTTTCGACTCCGCAGTCACGTACCAAGGAATGCGCCAAGAGGCAATTCTTTCGAGGAAAAAGGGAACTCCCATCGAAACTTGTTTTAACCTTTTTTCTACGTTTATAGATACGCCGATCTTGTACCAGCCATGCTCCTTCGAGCCAAATAAATAAACGTAGTGCTTCGTTTTATGAACTGGCACGAGTTGTTGCTTGCTCATTGCTTCCGTAACCAGTTCGATAATGCTTTCGGGTCAAATCGCACACAGGAGCCAACTCGAAATGATGGAATGCGACCTGCCTTCGCTTGCTTCAGAATCGTAATCCGAGAGACGTTCAAAATCTCGGCCAATTCTTCTGCTTTTAAGGCACGCTTGATGGATGCAATGCGGTCGGGAAGGGAAATGGACTGCTGATTAGGCGGATATTGTGGTATTGGTACGGATGAAACTGTTGACATTCATAAAGTCCTCGAAAGATTCCTCTCGGGAATCCAGTCCAGATGTCGGCTAAAGGACTACAGCCTTTGCCCCATCTGAACACCGCTTGGGGAGCGGATTTACGTACTTATAGATTAACAGAGTGGCGGCTCTTAAAGCCAGATTAAAATGCACGAAACATTACGTTTCAACTGCGTCCTGTCCAGTTGAAGTACGTTGTATACATCGGAACTATAACTGTAAATCGCGGCGGGGTAGTACATAACGAATCGTTAAGCTTGCACCCTGACCACTTGGCGGCTCCTGCAAGACCTTATCCCCGTAATCAGATGCCATCGCCTCCTTCATCACTTTGCAGCAAACAGGCACCCTGTGGTCTGGCCCTGGATAACCCCCCAAGCCCTTGTGAATCTCGCCCGCGTTGACATCGACGTATCTGCTGCCCTCACGGACTGCTTCGTCCATTATCCGGTAAAGCTCGTCACGGAAGTCTTCGGCAGTTAGTGGCATAATCGTTGCCGATTAGTCTAGGTCGTCCTTCGAATGCAAATAGTCCTTAAGGAACTCAGCAAGTTTTGCTGTTAGGGTGTCTAACCCAGCCCCGTCGTCTTCACCATTTCAGATGATTTAGCTGCGAGTGCCTGTAGCATGTTGAACAAAAACCAACCGCTCTCTGCCACATGCTGTGGAGCAAAGATTTGTTCCCTGCCACCGTTCTTGCAAATGCCCACGGCGTCTGAGTATGGCTGGAACTTAATAATGTGACTATAAGGCAGGCGGAAGTTTATACCCTTTTCCGTACCGCTGAAGTAAATAGCTTGCGTGGTCATTAAAAAATCGCCGTAATCGACTTCTTGTAGAGATGTAGACTGCTCCCGATGACCTCGCACCCCTCCTAGATGGTAATAAAGTCCATTTGCGACCCGTATGCTTGCGCCGCTGTAACCGCCAGTGTAAGAACTCGTCGTCCGT
>WNGF01004936.1_pt1 | contig 57089 bp, 54 predicted proteins | sample 5400641 | NCBI WGS metagenome assembly WNGF01 (sample SAMN13153371, study PRJNA577476) | soil metagenome | isolation source: 80 cm soil or saprolite under grassland replicate 2 | place: USA:California | collected 2016-06-15
ACCCCCCGCCCAGCTGCGGCCACGCACCGTCACCACCACTCAGCCCGAAGATCACCCCGAAACTGTCAGTGCAATCGCCTAACCTGACCATGAAGCCGGAACCACGCCCGCCGATTTACACCGGATTCCGGACGCCACCAGCGGGCTTACGCTCAGGCCTCAGCGCTGATGGCTGCGGCGCGCGGCCAGGTCGCTACCTTCGTGATCACCGAGCCTTACCGGAAGGCAGCCCAGGCGCTGCAAGATCACGGATTCGTGCTGCTGCTTGGCGAACCGGCGGTGGGCAAGTCGGTGATCGCCCTCATGCTTGCGCTCGCGGCCGCAGACAACTGGGGTTGCCTGACGGTTAAGACCCGCACCGCCAGCGAACTGGTGGAGCACTGGAACCCGCACGAACCCGGCCAGTTCTTCTGGGTCGATGACGCCTTCGGCGCGGTCCGGCACGAAGAGCAGCTCACCTGCGACTGGGCCCGCAGCATGCCGCACGTGATGACCGCGATGAGCAAGGGCGCCCGGGTCGTGCTGACCTCACGCAGCTACATCTACCAGGAAGCACGGCCCCTGCTGAAGGAGTACGCCTACCCGCGGTTGCGCGAACAGCAAGTGTTGGTGGACGTGGAGGACCTCACCCTCGATGAGCGCAAGCAGATCCTCTACAACCGCATCGCCCGCGGTGACCAGCCCGCCAAAGTCAAGGCCGGGATGAAGCCGTTCCTCGACCGTGCCGCGGCAGCCGAACCGTTCCGGCCCGAGGTGGCTCACCGGCTGGGGGTACGAGCTTTCACCGGAGGGCTCAGCCTCACCGGAGTCGGCGTCGTGGAGTTCATGACCCACCCCCGCCAGTTCCTCAAGGACGTCTACGAGCAGCTCAGCACGGACCAGCAAGCCGCCCTCGCCCTCGTCTACGCGGCCGCGGCCGACGGTAGCCTGGAAAACCCGCTCACCTTGAACGAGGCACAGCGCGACATCATCGACCGGGCCGGCAGTACCCCGGCGGGCGCGGCCCAGGCGCTGGACGCTCTCACAGGCAGTTTCCTCCAGGTCACCGGCCCGCCGTTGGCTAAGCCCGGTTGGGCCTTCCGCCACCCGACTCTCTGGGAGGGCTTCGCGGCGTGGGTGCCCACCCAGTCTCGCCTGCTGACCGTGATGCTCGCCGGCCTCACCGACACCACGCTGCTGACCAGGGTCGACTGCGAGGACAAGTACACCAGCGAGAAGCAGGGTCCCTTGCAACGGGGAACCCTGCTGCGCGTGCCGCCAGCGCTTTACCGCGCCGTGGCCGAAAGGCTGGCCCCACTTCGCCAGCGGCCGTCCACGGGTCAAAAATGGAGGCAGCGGGAGGTCGGCGGGTGGGAAACTACCGCCAGCTACGAGAAGTACAGGGGCACCCAGCGTTCTGTCATGGCGTTCCTAACCCATAGATCCAGCGATGCGTTCCTGCGTATCTACCTGGATGTCGATCCCGGCCTCCCCAGCAGCCTGGTGGATTTCACGTCCTACGTCTCCGTGGTGTCCGAACCAGGCGTGCTCGCGAGGCTTCACCAGGCGGCCCTGCTCAGCGAACCGGTCCGCCGTCAGGCCGTGGAGCAAATGGCGCACCTCGCCGTCAATACCCCCGACGATGGCTGGACTAGGGGTTCAGACTGGAGGGTCCTGCTCACCTCAGGCGACCGTGCACGGCTCTTCGAGAAGGTGCGGATGGAACTTGTTCCCCGGCTCGCGACCGGTGAGGGGTGGGGCGATGATGAGCGAGACGGAGACGACGACCCCGTGGAGAGTTCCCTGCGGGGTTACGAGAGGGCTTTCGAAGACGAAGGCGATTTCGAGACCGCCCAAGCGTTCGCCGAAGCCCGCGACATGTACTCACAACTGCCAATCAGGGTTCGCCAGGACTACCGCGATTGGGAGGAACGGACACCCCTCACCGGCACAAACCTTGCCCCTGCACCAAACACAAGTCGCAGCATCTTCGACGACATCGATGCGCAATAGCCGCGCACGGGCGAGCGACTGCCAGTTCCAGCGGGCATCACGTCCAGCCGTCAGCCGGGTTCCATGCGAAGCCAAGGAGCTCCGGCCCGGCGGCCAGCCTCGATACCGCCCAGCCCGACGGCGGTGCGCAGTTCCCGCAGTTCTGCCGCCAGCCGGGTCATGTTGTCGCTGCGCGTTCTGCTCACGCTGCCCGATTCGCACGGTGGAACTCAGGATGACGGCACCAGTAGCTGGTGAAAGGGTCTGCCGCCTCAAGCGCCGCGTCCCCGGTAGCGGGGAGTTCCCCGTCGGCCAGGACCTCAGCGCCCAGGAACCGGCCGCCCTCGTCGTAGCTCTCGCGCACGACGACCTGATCGTCGAGCAGCCAGAAGTCATGATCAATGTCAAGGGCGGGCGGCGGCGAACGGCCCGGCGCCGACCTGATGGAGGCGCCGCGGACCGTTCCGCTGCCGCTGGCCCTGGAGGGGATCACCGTCGCTGCCCTGGCCGAGGCGATGCAGGTACGGGCGGCGAACGAGCCGCCCGGTCACCTCGGGGACGTCATCACCACCTACGCACAGGGCACCGTTGACATCGCCTCGATCAGGATCTGGCTACGCGCCCCCGTCCCATGATCCAAGAAACACGCCTAGGTAGGCGCCGCCCCCTAACCCGGTGGCCGCGGCGTCGTGTATCAGCGCAGCTGGCAGGCGCTCCTTATAAGTGTGGTCTTCTGCACGGGGGGCGATCATGGAGCCACTCAGGCGTCTCATCCGCGGACTCGTCGTCGCGTCGGCAGCAATTCTCGCGGTTCTGGCCGCCGGGACTCCTGCTCTCGCGGCGCCCACGCCCACGCCGACGGCTTCGGCTACGGACGGTGCTGGGAACACGGGGACATTTGACGGGACAACAACCGGAAAGTCGGACGGGGCATCGAACCCTACCTTGCAGCTATCAAAGAACCAGGCAGCACCCGGTGAGACGATCACTGTCGCCGGCGATGGTTACACACAGTGCACAAAGCCAGATACCCAGGAAACGTGGGTGCGGCTGCTTGGAGACGGGAACCAAATAGCCGATGTGACCGGTTCGGGCGGCAGCTTCTCGACCCAGGTCACCGTGCCAGCGGACGCGCCTGCCGGAGACCACACCGTGAGCGCCGAGTGCTTCGACGCGTCTAGCGGTGAGACGACATCCGGGGTCCTCGCGAGCAGCGATCTCGTTGTGACGGCGGCCGTCGGAGGCTCACCGCCCGCGCAGAGCGGCGGCTCGAATTCGGTGCCGGGCGGCGGCTCGGTGCCGGGCGACAGCTCGCCGGGGCAATCCTCCACCGGCAACGGGTCACCAATCGCGCTGGTCAGCGGCGTCGGTGGCGGTCTTATCGTGGCGATACTGCTCCTGCTGTGGGCGCGCGTATCGCACACCGGGAAGCGTCACCGAGACGTCCGGTGGGTGAAGGAACATCTGCGGGCAGTAGCCGAGTCGTCACTCGGCCCGCCCTCAGCGGCGATTCGGCCCCGTCCAGGCGCGAAGTCCGTATCACTCGGGCTGGAACCACACGCTGATCATTTTGGGAACCACAAGATTAAGGAGGTGGCCCGATGACGTCGGCCACCACAGAGACCGGCCTCACCGCCCGCACCCTACTGCTCGGCAGCGGGACGGAGGACGATGTAGCGCTACTGCGGCACGCGCTATCCGAACACGGCGTCATGAGCCAATGCGGTGGCGAACTCGCCCGCCTGACTAAAGACGGCCGCCAAGCCGCCGACGACGTGCTGGCCTCGGTCACCGCGGGCCTGCTCGATATCGACCTCGGTGACGTGCTCATTTATGGCTGGCGTACGCATGACCGGCTGGTCAAAGCCGCAAAAGAAACCGTAGCGGTCCCCGGGCGGCAAGAAGTCGTGCAGCTCGGTTCCCACCAGGTCACATGGACCCAGCATCCGACGGTCGACCTATTGGTGGATGGAATCCGGGTTCACACGTTCCGTTTCCAGCTGACCGTCGTGTTCGAGGTTGACGTCGCCGCCGCGATAGTTCAGGAGGGCAAGTTGACCGCGCTCAAGGTCGGCGATGGCTCGGTTGCCGGCGCGCTGACGCTGGAAATGCCCGGCGGAGACATCCAGCTCCTCCGGCAGGAGCGCAGAGTCAATTTGCACCTGATCGTTCACCTGGGCAGCGGCATACCGCTGTTTAACGCTGGAGCAGAGGACAGCCTGCATACCCTCCGTGCCAGTCAGGCTGGCACAGAAGCAAGGCTCGTCTCATAAACGAACGGCCAGAAATCCGGCCCTAGTGTCATGCGCCTGAAGTTTGCACTTAAATTAGTAGAATTCTTGTATGTCGCGTACCGGGCGTGCCGCTGCTGAGTTTGTGCTGACCGATGGCGAGCGTGACCAGCTCGCCCGCTGGACACGGGGGCCGTCGCCGCGGCTGGCGGTGCGGGCCAGGATCGTGCTGGCGTGCGCGGAGCCGGGGGTGGTGTATCAGCGGGTGGCCGCCGGGCTGGGCGTGACGGAGATGACTGTGGGCAAGTGGCGCAAGCGGTTCGCCGGAGCGCGGCTGGGCGGCCTGTGCGACGGTGCGCGGCCGGGGCGCCCGAAAGCCGGGCTGGTGCTGGCTGATGCCGAGCGGGACCAGCTGGCGCGCTGGTCGCGGCGGGCGAAGACCTCCCAGGCGCTGGCGCTGCGGTCGAAGATCGTGCTGGCCTGTGCGCAGGGCGCCTCCAACAAGCAGGTGGCCGCCGAGCTGCGGATCACGCCGGGCACAGTGACCCGGTGGCGGCGCCGGTTCATCGCGCGGCGTCAAGCCGCATCTGAGTGACGGGTTCAAGCTGTCCACGGACCCGCTGTTCGTGGAGAAGGTCGTCGATGTCGTCGGGCTGTATCACAACCCGCCGGACAAGGCGGTCGTGCTGTGCGTGGACGAGAAATCGGGCATGCAGGCCCTGGACCGGTCCGCCCCGGTGCTGCCGATGATGCCCGGCATGCCCGAACGGCGCACCCACGATTACGCCCGCCACGGCGTGACCAGCCTGTTCGCCGCGTTCAACATCGCCGACGGCACGGTGATCTCCGAACTGCGCCGCCAGCACCGCGCGGTGGAGTTCAAGAAGTTCCTGATCGCGATAGACAAGGCCGTGCCCGCCGGCCTGGATGTGCACCTGATCTGCGACAACCTCGCCACCCACAAGACCCCCGCGATACGGGACTGGCTCGCCCGCCACCCCCGGTTTGAGCTCCACTTCACGCCCACCGGGTCGTCGTGGATCAACCAGGTGGAACGCTGGTTCGGGTTCCTGACCGATCAGATGATCCGCCGCGGGGTCCACAAGAGCGTCCAGGCGCTGGAAAAAGACGTCCGCGCCTGGATCCAGAACCCCAGGCCGTTTATGTGGACAAAGACCGCCGAGGAGATCCTGAACTCCTTAGCCAAATATATCGCTAAGATTTCAGGCGCATGACACTAGCTGTGAGATTTGACCGTCCTGCTCAGCGTCCGTCGTAGGGAGCTGTCGGTAATCGGACTGCCCAGGCTCGACCGACTTGCCAGCTCAAGGTCGATGCGAGTGGCGACATGGTCGACAATGCAAGACACAACTACCCAGCTAGCGCCTGACTCGTGAACAACCGGAAAGTCGGCATGGGTCAACGGCCAGACATAGACCCCCACAGCCTTGGCACGCGCCTCACTCGCGGCATCCGGGTGCAGGGTTTCCCGTCTGAGCAAGCGTGACGCCCTTCTCCCGAGGGGTAGCGGGGCGGTTAACTCGGCTGCTGACGCCAGGTGATCTGTACGGTGGCTGGGTCCGAAGGCGCGGTGGGTGCCCTTGCCAGGCGACAGCAGCGTGATGGTCATGAGGGTCTTGATGATGGCGCGCTTGCCGGAAAGGTCCAGCGACTCCCACACCTCGGCCGCATTCTCGGCGGCCACCAGCGGTGCCAGCACGTTCTCCCGCGCCGCCTCGGAAAGCTCACCCTCGATCTCGGCCAGCCGGGCGTTCCCCGCTCGGTCGCGGAGATCATCTGGGTGCGCATGATCAGGTTCAGCGCGCGGTCAGCGGCCATCTCCTCCAGGTTGCGCGGGATCGCCGCCGCGTCCTCCACAACCCCACCACATCCGGCCCACCCTCCGGCACCGTGACCAGGTCGGCGGCATCCGGGCGAGGCAGCCGGGCGATCAGCGTTCGCTCGATGAACTCCTCCACCGGCGCGGCTTTGGCGGGCGACGTGCGGGTCGGTGATGCTGGCATGGCGGATCTGGCGGAAGCACCGGTAGATGTAGCGGCCGGTATGGCTGGGCATCCCCGACACCACGTTGCCGCACTGGCACCGCGCCAGCCCGCCCAGCGGGGTCCGCACACCGCGCGGCGGCTTGCGCGCCGGTCCTCCAAAATGCCGCGCACCCGCCAGGTCTCCTCGGCCACTAGCGCCTCCCAATCGTCCTTGCCGACTCTCGCCCGGTATGCCGACAGCCCGCAATCCGCGGGTTCAAAAGGAGCCTGCAGATCTTCGTCCAGGTCCACCGGCCGGTTTTCGGCCGCGCCCGCCGCAGCCCCGCCTTCGTCCATTCCCGCATCACCCCGCTGAGCGTTCCCCCGCCGAGCAGCGCCATGCACGCATCCCGCCGGGCACTCCACCAGTCGGTGCCCAGGTCGATGGTCCCGTCCGCCTCGGCGAACCGCACCCCGCCTTGTCGAACCGGGGGATCAGGTACTCAAGATCCAGCGGCTCGCGGATGAACCGGTCCCACGTCCAGCACAACACAACATCCACCGCGTGCGCGTCGACCAGCCGCACCGCCTCCTCATAGCCGGTCCGGTACCTGCCCGGCAGGGATGGGGTCTTTGCGGGTGACGCCGTGTCGTTGTCAGACAGCCGGTGGGTCACCGTCCAGCCGCGCGCTTGTGCGCGCTTCCCCCAGTCGGCAAAGCTGGTTGGCGACACCATGCGCGTCGCCCATTGTGTCGCCTGCATCGCGAGATCAAACAGGCGTGGGACCCCCGGCCTGCTGCGCTGGACCACACCCGCGGGGTGGAAGTACACCATCACCCCAGCCGCTCACCCGGCCTAACCGCAGCCGACTTTGGCTGGCGCGGGCGTTGGCCTCGCTGGTTCCCGTCGCCCAGCGTGCGGGCGATCGTCGCGCCCGGCTTGCGGGCGACCGCCCAGCTGTCTGTCCGCCCCACTCATCCGGGCGTCTCGTACAGTCGGGGCATGCCTGAAGCTCACGCCGCACGAAGGGCACGCCTCGCGGCCAGGGTCGGCGAGTGCGGCGCTGATGCCGCGCTCATCACTCATCTGATCAATGTGCGATACCTGACCGGGCTCGCCAGCTCCAACGCGGCCGTGCTCGTGGTCACCGGCGCGGCGGGGCCGCAGGGCGCGCCGTCGGCCGTGCTCGCGACCGACACGCGGTACGCGCTCACGGCCCGGCGCTGTTGCCCGGATGTCGAGCTCATCACCGAGCGGAATGTCGCCGCCAGCCTTGTGGCGCTCGCCGCCCGCCGTGGCCTGCGCCGGATCCTGTTTGAAGCGCACGTCGTGACGGTCGAGGAGCACGCCGCGCTGGTCGATGACACTTCCTGCGCGGCAGCCGATGCGGCCAGCGCCGCCGGGGTGGAGCTGGCGCCGCTTGGCAGGCAGGTGGAAGAGCTCCGGATGGCCAAGGACGCAGAGGAGATCGCCGCGATCAGGCACGCCTGCGGGCTGAGCTGCGAGGCACTCGGTCAGGTGCTGCCCTCGATTCGGCCGGGGATCACCGAGAAGCAGCTGGCGGTGGCGCTGGAACGGCGCATGGTCGATCTCGGCGCGGACAAGCCGGGTTTCGCCACCATCGTTGCGAGCGGGCCGAACAGCGCCATACCGCACCACGTCCCCGCAGACCGGCCGCTATCCCACGGCGATCTGGTCACCATCGACTTCGGCGCCTGCTACGCCGGGTACCACGCCGACATGACCAGGACCATCGCCATTGGCGAGCCCGCGACCTGGCAGCGAGACCTCCATGAGCTCGTGGCGGCGGCGCAGCGTGCGGGCATGGCCGCGGTGCGGCACGGCGCACATGTCGCCCGCGTGGACGCGGCAGCCCGCGACCTGATCGTCGAAGCCGGTCACGGTGAGCACTTCGGCCACGGCCTCGGCCACGGCGTCGGCCTGGAGATCCACGAAGCTCCGCTGATGCATCATGACGGGACGGGTACACTCGGGGACCGGGTTTCCGTCACCGTAGAGCCCGGCGTCTACCTCCAAGGTTTGGGCGGTGTCCGGATCGAAGACACTCTCGTGGTGCGCGCAGGGACGGAACCGGCGGAACTGCTCACAACGACCACCAAGGAGCTGCTCGTCGTCTAGCTTGGCACGCCGACGCCGGCCGGAGCTGCCGGCCCGCGTCCTGGCGAGCGTGACGCGGCTCCGCATGCGGGAAAGACGACAACGTGGCCACCACGAACGATTTGAAGAACGGCATGACGCTGAACCTCGACGGGCAGCTTTGGAACGTCATCGAGTTCCAGCACGTCAAGCCCGGGAAGGGCGGCGCGTTCGTGCGCACACGACTGAAGAATGTGCTTTCCGGCAAGGTGGTGGACAAAACCTTCAACGCGGGCGTCAAGGTCGACGTCGCCAACGTCGACAAGCGGGAAATGCAATATCTCTACCGTGAGAGCGACGATTTCGTCTTCATGGACACCCGCGATTTCGATCAGCCGCGCGTCCCCGCCGCCGTCGTCGGCGGCGCGGCGGACTACCTGCTCGAAGAGCAGACCGTCACGATCGCGTTCAACGAGGGGACACCGCTTTACGTGGACCTGCCCGCGGCGGTTGAGCTGACCGTGAGCCAAACCGACCCCGGGGTCCAGGGCGATCGTTCCACCGGCGGCACCAAGCCCGCCACGCTGGAAACCGGCGCGCAGGTGCAGGTGCCGCTTTTCATCACCACTGGCGAGAAGATCAAGGTCGACACGCGCACCGGCGAGTACCTCGGCCGGGCATGACGCGCGCCGCGCAGCCGTTAAGGCAAATTCTCGATAGCAACGACAGGAAGGCCGTCGGCCGTGCCTGCGCGAACTAAAGCTCGCAAGCGGGCACTTGACGTCCTGTTCGAGGCCGAACTTCGTGGCGCGCCGCCGCCGGACGTGCTTGCGGAGCGCAGCGCGCGGGCGAGCCCACCGGTGCCCGCATACGCCGCCGAGCTGGTTCTGGGGGTTCAGGCCCATCGCGCGCGCATCGACGAGTTGCTTGCCCGTTACTCGGCGGGGTGGACGCTGGACCGCATGCCGGCCGTGGACAGAAACATCCTGCGGATCGGCGTGTTCGAGCTGCTGTACGCCGACGACGTCCCGGACGGCGTGGCGATCAGCGAGGCCGTCGTGCTCGCGGGCGAGCTGTCCACCGACGACTCGCCCGCCTTCGTCAACGGGCTGCTTGCCCGGGTGCTCCAGCTGAAGCCGACCCTGGCACAGCTTCAGCAGCCAGAGCGCCAGCACACGCCGGACAGCTAGAAGCCGACCGCGCAGCCGTCGGTGCGCGCCTCTGTGCCCGCGACGTAGCCGCCGCCCGCGGATCGCCAGATCGCCTGCCCGCATCCGACGAGATCAGTCGCGCCTTCGGTGGTGATCTCATGACCGCGCTCGGCGAGCGCCGACCGCACGCGGGCGGGTAGCTCCGGCTCGACATGGACACGGCGTTGCGCCGCCCAATACCAGCGCGGCGCGTCCAGCGCGGCCTGCGGGTCCATGCCGAGATCGACTGTGTTGACGACGACCTGCACGTGCCCCTGCGGCTGCATGTGCCCACCCATGATCCCGAACGGCCCTACGGGCGTCGTGTCACGCGTCAGGAAGCCGGGAATGATCGTGTGGAACGGCCGCTTGCCGGGAGCGAGACAGTTCGGATGGCCGGCGTCGAGCGAGAACCCAGCGCCGCGGCAGTGCAGCGACACGCCAGTGCCCGGCGGGACGACATGGGCGCCGAAGCCCAGGTAGTTGGACTGGATCAAGCTGACCATCATGCCGGAAGAATCTGCTGTGCAGACGTACACGGTTCCACCGCGGTCTGGCTCGCCTGGTTCGGGCAGGAGCGCTTTGTCGGCGATCAGCGCCCGCCGCTGTCCTGCGTAGCCGTCGCTGAGCAGGTCGGTCACGGGAACCGGTGTGTGCGCGGGGTCGGCGATGTAGCGATGGGCGTCGGTGAGCGCCAGCTTCACCGCCTCGATCTGCAGGTGATGTCGTTGGGCCGGGGTGGCCGACCTCAGCTCGAAGCCGTCCAGGATCTTCAGCGCGGCCAGCGCGGCCAGGCCCTGGCCGTTGGGCGGCAGCTCCCATACCTGGTAGCCGCGGTAGGTCACGCAGAGGGGCTCGACCCAGGTGCTTGTGTGGTCGGCGAGGTCCGCCGTGGACAGGTATCCGCCGGTCCGCGCCGCGAAGGCCGTGATCCTTTCTGCCGTCTCGCCGGTGTAGAAGTCGTGCGCGCCCGTGGCGGCGATCCGGCGCAGCGTGGCCGCCAGATCGGGACAGCGCCATATCTGGCCCGCGAGCGGCGCGCGGCCGCCCGGCGCGAACATGGCGAGGAAACCTTCGGACTCCGGGCCGCCCGGGCCCGCGGGCGGCTCGCCGATCTCAGCTTGCCAGTAATGGGCGGCGGTGGGTGAGACGGGGAACCCACGCTCGGCATGGGCGATGGCGTCGCCGAACAGCGACTCGAACGGCAGGCGGCCGAACCGGCCACTCAGGTCCCGCCAGGCCCTTGGCGCGCCAGGCACGGTCACAGGCAGCCAGCCACGCGGCGGCATCCGCCAATAGCCGCGCCGGCGGATCTCCCCGGCGCGCAAGCCCGCCGGGGACCGGCCGGAGCCGTTCAGGCCGTGCAGCTGGTGACCGTCCCACACCACCGCGAAAAGGTCGCCGCCCAGGTGGTTTGAGGCGGGCTGCACCACGGTGAGGGTGATCGCGGTGGCGACGGCGGCGTCCACGGCGTTGCCGCCACGGCGCAGGGCGTCAAGGCCCGCCGACGCGGCGAGCGGATGGCTCGTCGCCACGGCGCCGCGCGGCGCGTAAAGAGGCTTGCGGTCCAGGTTCGGCAGCGTCATGTATCCCATGGTGCCCGTTACGCTTTGGGTGGGCTGATGAGGAGGCGGCGTGGCCGACGATCAGGCGGGCAGGCACACCGCGGCGCGCACCGCGGTGGTGTGGGCAGCGCTGCGCGCCGCGGCGGCGGCGCGGGCGAAACAGGCCGGGCGTGAGCACCTCGACATCGTGGACGCGGGCGGTGGCACCGGCGGGTTCGCGGTGCCGCTCGCCTCGCTCGGCCACCGGGTGACCGTCGTGGACCCGAGCCCTGACTCCCTTGCCGCCGCGCAACGGCGCGCCGCTGAGCGAGGCGTCCCGCTGCTCGCGATCCAGGGCGATGTCGCGGACCTGCCTGGCATCGTGGGGGGCAACGGCGCCGACCTCGTCCTGTGCCACAGCGTGCTCGAGTACATTGACGATCCGGCGGCCGCCCTCGCGACGATCGCCGCCGTGCTGCGCGACGGCGGCGCCGTGAGCGTGCTTGCCGCGGGCGCGATCGCCGCCTCCATCCACCGCGCGCTGGCCGGCCAGTTCGGCGAGGCGAGGGAGCTGCTCGACAGCGGCGGCGGCGTGGCCGCGCACGGTGGCCGCCCGCCGCGCCGCTTCACGATGGCCTCGCTCACCGAGCTGATCGAGAAGGCGGGCCTGCGGCCGGGCGCGGCGCACGGGATCCGGGTGTTCTCCGATCTGGTGCCGAGCGCGCTTGTGGACTTCCACCCGGACGCGGGCGCTGCGCTGCTCGCGCTTGAGCGCGCCGCGGCGGAGCACCCGGCGCTGCGGGAGATCGCCACGCAACTGCACGTGTTCGGGCATCGCTGATGGACGACACGGGCTGTCGCATCCTGCACGCGGACATGGACGCCTTCTACGCCAGCGTGGAGGTACGCGACCAGCCGGAGCTCGCTGGCCGGCCGGTGATCGTGGGCGCCAAGGGCCGTGGCGTGGTGCTTTCGGCCACCTACGAGGCCCGCGCGTACGGTGTCCGGTCGGCCATGCCGACCTCCCAGGCCATGCGCCTGTGCCCGGCCGCCGTCGTCGTTCCGCCGCGCCGCGACGCGTACGCCGCCGCCTCGCGCGAGATCATGAAAATCTTCCGTGCCGTGACGCCGCTGGTCGAACCGCTGTCGCTGGACGAGGCCTTCCTGGACGTCGCGGGCGCGCGGCGCCGGCTCGGGCCGCCGGCCCGGATCGCCGGGCTGATCCGCGACCAGGTTCGCGAGCAGCACGGGATCACCTGCTCGGTCGGCGTGGCGCCAAGCAAGTTCATCGCCAAGCTCGCCTCGGCCCGTTGCAAGCCCGACGGCCTGCTCGTCGTGCCCGCGGCGGAGGTGCTCCGTTTCCTGCACCCGCTTCCCGTCGAGGCTTTGTGGGGCGTGGGCGAGCGTGCCGCGCAGAAGCTGGCGCGGCTCGGGCTGCGCACGGTTGGCGACATCGCGAACACGCCGGAGGCGACGCTTTCGCGCGAGTTCGGCGCCGCGGTCGGCCGCCACCTCGCCAACCTCGCGAGCGGGCGGGACAACCGCGCCGTCGAGACCGAGGTCGCAGAAAAGAGCATCGGCGCGGAGGAGACCTTTTCCGAGGACATCGCCGACGCCGACGTGATCCGCCGCGAGCTGCTACGGCTGTCCGAGCGAACCGCCCGAAGCCTGCGGTCGGGCGGGTACGCGGCGAAGACGATCGTGGTAAAGCTGCGGCTCGCCAATTTCACCACGATCACCAGGTCGCGCACGCTCGCCGAGCCAACCGACGTGGCGCGCCACATTCATGCGACCGCGTGCGCGCTGTACTCCTCGGCCGGCCTTGACCCGCACGCCGCACTGCGGCTGGTGGGCGTCCGGGCGGCGAACCTGACCGCCGCCGCGGGCGCTCAGCTTGAGCTGGGCGAACGTTCCCGCGGCTGGCCCGAGGCGGAACGGGCGATGGACAAGATCACGGCGCGCTTCGGTTCGACCGCCGTGGGCCCGGCTGCGCTGGTGGAAAGGGAACTGTGACGGTCCCTTCCAAGCAGCGCGCTGAGACTCGTATTCTGGGAATAAGCGAGTACCGCGAGGTCATATCCCGACTCCGCGCGCGGAAGGTTTCCCTGGAGGCGCCGTGCCGCTCTCTGAGCATGAGGAGCGCCTGCTCGACCAGATCGAGCGGGCGTTGGAGGCTGAGGATCCCAAGTTCGCGCACACCGTGCGCGCCAGCGACCCACGGGTGCATTACAAGCGCCGGATGGTCAAGGCGGGATTGGGGTTCCTGCTTGGCGTCGCCCTGCTGCTCGCCGGGGTCGTGTCCAAATTCATCTGGATCGGCGTCGCAGGCTTCCTCGTCATGCTCGCCGCCGTCATGTGGGCTCTGACCAGCTGGCGGCGGATCAACGGCGGCTCATCCGCCGCGCGGCCGCCGGCCGCCGCTCCGGTGCGGCGGCGGCGCCGCGGCGCAGCGGGTCACGGTTTCATGGAGCGGCTCGAGGAACGCTGGCGCCGGCGCCAGGAAGGGGATATGTAAGCCCAGCGCGCGTCAATACGCAGGGCGCCTGCGCCGGACTCGCGCCGACAGCCACGACGTCGCTACCTCCGCCCACCCGAAGACGTCGAGTGAGTGCTGCGCCGTCCGCCGCATCGCCGACAATTTGGACGCCGGGAACAGGCGCGCGCGCCAGCGAACCTGTGGGCTGACCGACCTGGCGAGCGCGTGGCGCACGATGCCAAGATCCGCCCGCAGCGTCGGCACCTCATCAAGGCGATCCGCGTACCGCGCACGCTCTTCTGCCAGCGCGACCCGGCGCAGCGCCGCGCGGGGGGCTGGCGGGAGGCCGAGCACGCCAGCCACGCGATTAACGACCGCGCGCGGCGACTCGCTCGGATGGCATCCGATCCCGAAATCCTCGAGGTCGTCACGCATCTCGAGCCATCCGGCGCGAATACGCGCCCGTGCCGCGGCAGCCGCCACCTCCTCGGCGGCGCTGCCCGCTTTCACGCCGGTCGGCGTGGCGCTGCCCGCGACCGCGCGGCTGTGCGGCCCGCTCGCTGTGGCGTCCTCCGCGGCCGCTCCTGCCGCGCCGTCGGCCGCGTCTGTGCCGCCGGCTCGGCTTGCGCCACCCACCCGGAGGCGACGGCTGATGATCGCGAGCCGCCACAGCCGGGTCACCTGACGCGAGGCGACCGGCGTGAGCAGAAGGGCCAGCAGGAGGGCCGCGAGGCCGATGAGCCACCACTGCCACGTCCGGTTGTGGTGCTTGGCCAGCGTGGCGCCGCCGGCGTCGGTGTTCGGGAAGCGCTGATGCTGTGAGACGCCCTTCCCGCCGGTCGGCCCGGTCTGCGGTCCAGGCGAGGTGCCGCCGGATGGGCCGCCCGTGCCGCCGGGATTCGTGCCGCCGCTCGTGGGAAAGGTGTACAGCGGCGCCCTGGCCGTCGCCTGGCCCGCGCCGTCACCGGGCGGCGTAGGTTCCCATGGCAGCCATCCGGCGCCCTGGAAGTACAGTTCGGGCCAGGCGTGCGCGTCGGTCGTGTTGACCCGCCAGCTTCCGCCGCCTTGGCTTGTGCCGGCCGTGTAGCCGACCGCGACCCGCGCGGGAATGTTGAGCAGCCTCGCCAGCACGGCGAAGCCGAACGCGAACTGCTGGCAGAATCCACGCCTGGACCGCAGCAGAAAGTCCTTGAGCCCAGCCGGGTTGTCCGGTTCGCTCGCCGTCAGGCTGTAGCTGAAGTCGCCTGGCGCGGTGAACCATTGCTGCAGCTTGACCGCCTTGTCATAAGGTGTGGCGGCGCCATTGGTGATTTGCCGGGCAAGCGCGGCAAGCGAGTTGTATACCGGCGGCACGCTCACAGCTTGTTCCGCGGCGGCTGACGGTGCCCCGGCGCCGCGCAGCTGCGCCGCGGTCGGCTGCACGTCCTTGCTGGTCACCGTGTACTTGAGATCGCTGATGGGATTGACCGACCACACCATGAGCGTGCCGGGGTCCACCGCCCAGCTGCCGTCCAGGGCCACCTTGACGGCGGGGTAGGGCAGCGGAAGGAAGTTCTGCGTTCGTTGGCCACCGTCGGCGCTGCCTGTCACCCCGTGGGCCACCGTCACGGTCGTGTGTGTGAGACGGGACGTGGCGCCCCGCAGCCCCGGAGCGGCGGGCAGCTTGCCGTTGTGTGCCAGGTTGGCGAACTGCTGTATGTACAGCGTCCAGCTTCCGGCGGTCGGGGTCAGGTCGAGCGAGTACACCCGCAGATATGACGGATCCGAATCGTCGCTTTTGTACGTCAGGACGTGCCTCGCGCGCACCTGGTGCAGTTGCCTGTTGAGCTGTACGAGCGGGTCGGGCAGCGTGGCCTGAGTTCCGCCGCCGCGCCCGCTGCCACCGGGACCCCCGCCGAAGAGGTCCCGCACCTTCAAGCCAGGGACCAGCAGGGGGACGAGCAGGGCGACGGCCACGGCTGCGACGCCGACCCGGCGGCCGGCGGCGGAGAGCGCGTGGGTGTCGGGAGTCGCGGTGGCGGCATCCCATTCCGATCGCCGCTGTGTGTGCTGCCGCGCCGAAATGACGCGGGTCAATCCCGGTTGGATGGGCACCAGGCGTCCCCAGGTCGAAAGCCGGTCCCGCCCTTCCGCGACCAGCAGCGCGAGGTAGCCGGCGACCCCGGCGCTGAAGATCGCAGCTTCATCGATGGAGGGCGCCGAGGCCTTGCTCGCAACGGTCGCGCTGAACAGGGCAAGCAGCGGCACGCCGGCCGCGGCGGCCTTGCGCAGCCGCACGGCGACCAGGTCGGTGAACAGCGCGGCGAGCCCGATGCCGCAGACCGCGAGGAAGGAGAGGGCGCGAAGGCCGGGAACCGGTGGGGCGAACCGCGCCGCCTCGGCCCAGCCGAGGCTGTTGAGCCGGACGAGCGCGGCCAGAGAGGCAAGCGTGGGCAGCACGCCGCCGAAGGAGTGCTGCCTGGAGAACACCAGGTTCACGTAGAGCAGCAGGCCGAACGCGGTGACCGGCAGGCAGACCAGCACGGGGAGCGGGCGGATCCGGGTCAGCGAGGCCACGCCCGCCACCACGATCACCGCGCCGACGCCTTCCCAGAACCACGTCGAGGAGGCGATGAGCGGGTGCAGCGCGATGGAGGCGGCGATGGTCGCCGCCGCGGCGGTCGCCGTCAGCCGGCGATTCATCTGTTCACCGCCGTCGTCTTGCGTAGCTGGCCCCATGCCTGCGCTAGTGGCGTGCCTTCCGTCACGGTCAGCACCTGCCATCCTGCCTCGGACAGATGGCGCGCCGCCTCGGGCGAGCCTTCTTGCGCCGCGTCGCTTGTCGCACCGCTCCAGGTCAGCACGGACAGCAGCACCGCCACGGCTGACCTTGCCCGCACGCAGGTGCGGGCAAGGTCAGCGGCCTGCGCGGCCTCCAGCTGCCCGGCGACCACGACGACCAGGCCGCCGGGGCTGGCCGCGAGCGCGGCGAGCCCTCTGGCAAGGCTGGCGCCCCGGGACGGCCGAGCCGCGGCGAGCACGTCCAGCATTACCTCCTCGAACATGCCGCCGCTTGCGACGAGCCCGGCATCGGTGATCATTTGCATCTCGAACCGCTGCCGTGACAGGTGCACGCCGATCGAGGCGGCCGCGCTGACCGCGTACTCGAACGAGGAGTTGATGCCTGAGCCGGAGTGGGCGAGCGCCCGCGTGTCCAGAAACACCGAGGCTCTGCTATGCCATGGCTGTTCTTCCCTGCGGACCATGAGCTCGCCGTAACGCGCGGTGGAGCGCCAGTGCACCCGGCGCAGCGGGTCGCCCACCCGGTAGGCGCGGGGCGCGATGTCATCGTCACCGGATGCCGCCGCGATTCGCATCCTGCGTTCGCCCGCGCCGAGCCAGTCGGCAGCGGTGTGCGTGGCTGGCAGCGTCACGACCCGCGGTGTGACGACAAGCTTGCTTCGCTCGGTGAACGACCGGGAGATCTCCACCATGCCGAAGGCGTCGGCGATGCGCACATTGAGCGGTCCGATGTCGAACCGGCCGCGCACGTCCGAGCGGACCCGGTAGCTCAGCTCGCGGCTGCCGCCACCCTCGATGCTCTCCAGAATGAAGCGTGGCTGGCCGCCGAGCAGGTACGGTAGGCCGTCCTCGGCCAGCAGCAGCCCGGTGCGCAGCCGGGTGGCGTTCGCCAGCCGCAGGGTGACGGCGCTTGGCTGGCCGACTGCGATCCTCGGCGGGTTAAGCTGCCGCGTGCAGGTCAGCTGGTAGCGGGTGCGGCTGGTGGCCAGCGCGGAAAGCAGCGGCAGGGTGAGAAGAAGCACACCGATCTGCAGGAGCCCGCGTTCACCAAGGGCAAGCCCACACGCGGCGGCCGCGACCCCGGCGGCAAGGAATGACCGGCCACGGGTCGTCAGCCCAGTGATCACGTCCCGCATGCTGGCCCTCCTCGCAGACCGGCCACGTCAGCGGCGTTGCGGCAGCGGCAACCGCTCGACCAGATCGGCCACGACTTGGTCAGGCCTGCGATGCTGCGCCGCGGCTTCCGCGGCGGGAAGAAGCCGGTGCGAAAGCACCGATCCCGCGAGAGTCTGCACGTCATCGGGGATCACGTAGTCACGCCCGTCCAGCGCGGCGTAGGCGCGGCAGGCGCGAACCAGGTGCAGTGTCGCCCGCGGCGACGCGCCCAGCCGCAGGTCGGGATGCGTCCGGGTGGCGGTGACGAGGCTGATGACGTAGCGGCGGATTGGTTCTGACACATGCACGGTCCGCACCGCACGGATGAGTTTGCGCACGTCAGCGGCCTCGGCGACCGGGATCAGCTTTTCAAGCGGCGATGAGGCGGAGTGCACGTCCAGCATTTCGAGTTCTGCCGCGGCCGCGGGATAGCCCATGGAAATGCAGGCGGTAAACCGGTCCCGCTGCGCCTCAGGCAGCGGGTAGGTGCCTTCCATCTCGATCGGATTCTGCGTCGCGATGACCATGAAGGGCTGCTCGAGGCCGTAGGTCTTGCCGTCCACGGTGACCTGGCGCTCTTCCATGCATTCCAGCAGGGCTGACTGGGTCTTGGGGGACGCGCGGTTGATCTCGTCGCCGACCACGATGTTCGCGAAAACAGGACCGGGCTTGAACTCGAACTCCCGGGTCTCCTGGTTGTAGGCGCTTACACCCGAGATGTCGCTTGGCAACAGGTCCGGGGTGAACTGGATCCGCCGGACCGAGCAGTCGATGGACCGCGCAAGCGCCTTGGCGAGCATCGTCTTGCCGACACCGGGCACATCCTCGATGAGCGCGTGGCCTTCTGCGAGCAGCACCGTGAGGGTGAGCCGCACGGAATCGGCTTTGCCCTCGATTACCGACTGGATTGTCTCGCTGATCCGGCTGGCCATGCCGACGAGATCGTCGAGCACGCTCTCCGGCTTCGCTCCAGTGCTCAGTACCACGTGGCCTCCTCGAGGGCGCCAGCTTCGCCAAGGCCTCGTGGCGCCGGTTCTGAGTGCAAAATACCCAACGCGCGTTCCCACAAAGTATGTCCCCAAGCCGTTAGTGCGCGATCCCTTGGCCGGCACGTATCGCCAGACGCCCAGCGCGCCCCCCTTGTGCGTTTCCCGCTTGGGACGTCTCCGCGGACAGGTGTCAAGCGGGAAACGTCTCCACGGAGAGGTGGCCGCGGAGACCCGCTGTGGCCCGCGGGCTGCCGCGCGCGCTGTGACCGGCCCCATCACCGCCGCGGTCCGCCAATCCTGCTCCACTTGCCTCCACCCATTGTGAGCTGCCCTTTTGCGAGATCGTGGGAGGCAAGAGCAGCGTTGTGACAATTGACGGTGGAGAAATGTGGGGTACAGTGGAGCACTGTGGAGCGAGGGTGTTCCACGGCGCACTGCGGTGGGGGGCAGGGAGGTGAGTGCCGGTGTTCCTGGGCACTCACACGCCACGCCTCGACGACAAGGGGCGGCTGTTCCTTCCCGCGAAGTACCGTGAGGAGCTTGCCGGAGGTCTGGTGATCACGAAGGGCCAGGAGCGCTGCCTGTACGTCTTCCCCGAGGCAGAGTTCGGCCGGATCACTCAGGCGCTCCGCAACGCTCCGGTCACGGCCAAGAGCGTCCGTGACTACAGCCGCGTGTTCTTCGCCAGCGCGTCAGACGAGCTGCCGGACAAGCAAGGCCGGATAACGGTCCCGCCGGGCCTGCGCGCGTACGCGGGCCTCACCCGCGACTGCGTCGTGATCGGCGCGAATACCCGCCTGGAGATTTGGGACGCCCGCGCGTGGGACGCCTACCTCGCCGACCAGGAGGAGGCGTTCTCTGCCGCGTCCGAGGAGGTGCTGCCCGGAGTGCTGTGACGAAACGCTGGGGCGCCGCGCGGGCGGCGTCACCGGCGAGCAGGTGTTCGGCGAGGTCTTCACCCGCACCACACCGCGACGGCTGGCGCCCCTTCCCCGGCGCCAGGCGCAGCGGGCGCCGACGTGACGGCGGATGAAGACCTGGCCGGACGCCACAGCCGCCGGGCGGTGCTTGGTGGCGGTTGACCGTAGACGCTCAACCGAGAGCCGAAGGGGGTCAGGTGAACGCAGCGGCTGCCGAGCATGTGCCGGTCATGCTCGATCGCGTCACAGCGCTGCTGGCGCCGGCGCTGCGCCCACCCGGCGCTGTGATGGTGGACGCGACGCTCGGCCGCGCGGGCCACGCGCGAGCGCTGCTTGATGCGCACCCGGAACTGGTCCTTGTCGGGGTGGACAGGGACGCCGAGGCGATCGAGGAGTCGCGGCAGGCGCTTGCCTCCCACGCCGGGCGGGTCACGCTCGTGCGTGCCACCTACGACGAGATCCCACGCATTCTTCGCGACCTTGGCTACCGCCACGCCCACGGTGTGTTGTTCGATCTCGGGGTCTCGTCGCCGCAGCTCGACCTGCCACACCGCGGGTTCAGTTACGCCGCGGACGCGCCGCTCGACATGCGCATGGATCAGAGCCAGCCGTTGAGCGCGGCGGATGTGGTGAATACCTACCCGGCCCGCAGGCTCGCGCGCGTGCTGCGCCAGTACGGCGAGGAGCGCTATGCCGCACGGATCGCGGACGCCGTTGTGCGGGAACGGGCGACGGCCGAGATCACATCGACAAGCAGGCTTTCCGACATCATCCGGCGGTCGATCCCCGCGCCAGCGCGCCGCACCGGCGGCCATCCGGCCAAGCGCACATTTCAGGCTCTGCGCATCGAGGTCAATGACGAGCTTGCGATGCTCAAACAAGCTCTTCCGAGCGCACTCGACGCGCTGTTCGTCCATGGGCGCATCGTCGTGCTCGCATATCACTCGCTGGAGGACAGGCTCGTCAAACGGGCGCTTGCCACTCGAGCGACCGACAGGACACCGCCGGGCCTGCCGACGCTGCTTGCCGCGGGAAGGCCGACGTTCCAGCTGCTCACCCGGGGAGCGGAGCGCCCGGCGACCGAAGAGATGGCGCGCAACCTGCGTGCCGCCTCGGCCCGGTTGCGTGCCGCGGAACGAGTGGCGGCGTGATGAACGCCAACGGCTCGGACACCAAGGTCGCGACCCGCCCGCCGCGCTCGCTTCCCCATGCGCCGCCGGGAGTCCAGCGCAGGGCGGCGCCGCCGGGAGACCAGCGCCGGGCGGGGCCGCCGAGCGCGCCGCGCAGACGTCCACCCTCGCCCGCACCTCCGGCTCCCCAGCGGGCCACGGACGCGGCACGCGGTCCCCGTTCCGCTCCGCGCCCACCCTTCGTGTTCCTTGTGGTGGGCCTGCTCAGCGGCGGACTCGTCTGCCTGCTGCTGTTGAACACCGTCCTCGCGGCCGGCGCGTTCCGCATGACCTCGCTGGAGCAGGCCAACGCGACGCTCGCGCGCCAGCAGCAGGTGCTGCAGCAGCAGATCCTCTACGCGCAATCACCTGCCGCGATCGCCAAGCGCGCCAGGAAGCTCGGCATGGTCGCCGTGACCGAGCCGCAGTTCCTGAACGTGAAATCGGGCCGCATCTACGGCCGGCCCGCGGCGCTCAGCCGACGGACAGGCAATTGACGGGCGGCGACGGCCGGGCTGACGGCCATCGAAGACCGGGCGGCAAGCGCCACGGAGGGCGCGGACTGGCCGGTCCGCCGCACCGGCGCCGGCCGGGCGACCAGGGCCGCGGCCGGCCACGGGACCCCATGCGTCGCGACACGGAGCGTCGGCGGCCAGTGCGCCAGGAGCGGGGGCGCCCGGTGGGCCAGGAGCGCGGGCGGCCGGTGGGCCAGGAGCGCGGGCGGCCGGGCTTGCGCAGCGGCGGCCAGCCGGACGGGCCGCGGACCCGCCCGCCGCGCGCAGGTCATGGCCCGACGCCGACCCGCCGTGCCACATTCCGCCGCGGCGATCCGATGCGCCGGCTGCGCGTCGGCGTCGTGGGCATCGCGTTCGTGCTCTCCCTCTTCGCTGGCCGGCTCGTGCAGCTGCAGGGCATGGAGTACGGCAAGTACCGGGCGATCGCGCAGCACGAACGGCTGCACAGGCTGCCACTGCCCGCGGTTCGCGGCGCGATCGAAGGCGCGGACGGCCGCCCGCTCGCGATGACCGTGCAGGCAGACCTCGTCTTCGCGGACCCCGCGCTGATGAAAGCAAGCACTCCGGCCAAGACCGAGGCCGACCGCCGCGCCTACGCGAGCAAGCTCGCCGGGCCGCTGCAGATGCGGGCCAGCGACATCGTGCGCAAGCTGAACAACCCGCCGTCGATATCGCCGGATGCTCGGCTTCACCACCACCGACAGCTCTGGCGTGCTGCACGGCGCAGCGGGGCTTGAGTACGCCGGCAACGCGCTGCTCGCCGGGCGCAACGGCAGCCAAGTGATCGAGCTGAGCACCGACGGTCAGCCGATCCCGACAGCGGGCGGGCGCGAGGTGCCGGCCAGGCCGGGCCGCAGCATCCGCCTCACCATCCTGCCTGACCTGCAATGGGAAGCCGAGCGGGCATGTGCGGCACGGGTCCGCGCGGTCAAGGCCGACAGCTGTACGGCGGTGGTGGTGCAGCCGCGCACCGGCCAGATCCTTGCCATGGCGGCCGAACGGTCGGATGACCCGGCCAACCCCGGCCCCGCGCGCGGGGCGGCCGATCCAGCCGTCTCGGACGTGTTCGAGCCTGGCAGCACGGCCAAGGTGATCACAGCCGCGGCGGCGCTCGAGCGCGGCGGCCAAACCCCGCGCAGCGCCTACAGCGTGCCCTACCAGATCACCGTGGACGGTTTCCAGTTCCACGACGCCGACCTGCACGCGACCGAGCGGCTCACGCTGGCTGGCATCCTCGTCCACTCGAGCAACGTCGGCATGGTGCAGGTCGCCCAGCACGTGAGCCCGCGCGTGCAGTACAGCTACTTCAGGAGATTTGGCATCGGCACGCCCTCCGGGCTCGGTTTGCCCGGCGAGACGCCTGGAATCCTCGCCCCCCCGGCGAAATGGTGGGGCGACCAGCGGTACGAGCTCTCCTTCGGTCAGAGCGTCGCGATCAACGCGGTCCAGTTGGCCAGCGTCTACGCGACGATCGCGAACGGTGGCGTGCGGACCGCGCCGACGCTGGTGGAGGGCGCCACCGACGGTCACGGCGGCTTTGCCCCCGCGCCGCCACCCCGTCGCAGCCGTGTGCTGCAGCCGCGGACGGCGGCGCAGCTTCTGCGGATCCTGCAGTGGGTGCCACGGCTCGACATCGGACCATGGGGGCTTATCCCCGGCTACGCGGTGGCGGCCAAGACCGGCACGGCCGAGCGGTCAGATCCGCGCTGCGGCTGCCTGCGCGGGTACAACTCCAGCTACGTCGGCATCGCCCCGGCGCGGCACCCGAAGCTCGTGGTCGCGGTCGTGGTGGAGAACCCGCGCAGCGGCGACTACTACGGCAACGCGGTGGCTGGCCCCGTCTTCAACAAGATCATGAAGTTCGCGCTGCAGACCATTAAGATTCCGCCGACCGGGGACAAGGCGCCCAAGGTTCGGCTCACGGCTCGGTGATCCCAGGTAGCCTCTCCGCGTGTCCGTACCCGCGCGCCCCAGCCGCGTCCAGCCCCGATCCCTCCGCGAGCTGGCCGAACTGCTGGGCGTGCCCATCAGCCCGATCGGCCCGCGCCGGTCGGCCGAGCGTCTGCTCTCGGGAGTGACTCATGACTCGCGGCGGGTCTTTCCTGGCGATCTGTACGTGGCGCTGCCGGGCAGTCGGCACCACGGCGCCGAGTTCAGCGCCGCCGCGGCCGCGGCTGGGGCGGCGGCGGTGCTGACCGACGCGGCGGGAAGCCCTCGCGCGGCGGCAGCCGGCCTGCCGGCTCTTGTCCTGGCGGATCCGAGAGCGCGGCTCGGTCAGGTCGCGTCCTTCGTGTACGGGAACCCTGCCGCCCGCCTGCTGCTCATCGGCGTCACGGGGACAAGCGGTAAGACCACCACGACGTACTTCCTGGAGGCGGCGCTGCGGATGGCGGGCCACCGGTGCGGGCTCATCGGCGGCGTGGAGACCCGCGTCGCGGGCGAGGCCATGGCAAGCGCGCTCACCACGCCGGAGGCGCCGGACCTGCAGGCGGTGCTCGCCGTCATGGTGGAGCGCGGCGTCACCGCCGCGGCGATGGAGGTCTCGAGCCACGCGCTCGCGCTCGGCCGGGTCGCTGGAACCTCCTATGATGTGGCGATCTTCACTAACCTGTCCCAGGACCACCTGGACTTCCACGCCGACATCGACGACTACTTCGCGGCCAAGGCGCGGCTTTTCACCCCGGCCTACTCAGGCGTCGGGGTCGTCAACGTCGACGACAAATATGGCCGGACGCTGGCAGGCTCCGCGCCCGTGCCCATGACCACCTTCTCCGCGGACGGCAACCCGGGCGCCGACTGGCGGGCGGCTGACGTGCGGCTCGGCACCGACGGCAGCTCGATGCGCGTGGTCGGCCCCGGTGGCGTGGAGGCCGACGGCGTCGTCGCGCTGCCGGGCCCGTTCAACGTCGCCAACGCGCTCGGCGCCGTCGTCGCCCTGGTGGAAGCGGGGATCGGGCTGCAGACCGCCGTCGCGGGCGTCGCCGCGTGCCCGGGCGTGCCCGGCCGCCTCGAACAGGTCGACCTCGGTCAGGATTTCACCGTCCTCGTTGATTACTCACACAAGCCCGCCGCGGTCGAGGCGGTGCTTCGGGCTCTGCGGCCCGTCACCCAGGGCACGCTCACCATCGTGCTCGGCTGTGGCGGTGACCGGGACGCGGCGAAGCGACCGATGATGGGCGCCATCGCCGCCCGCCTGGCTGACGTCGCCATCTTCACCAGCGACAATCCCCGCTCGGAGGACCCCCTCGCCATCGTGACGGCGATGCTGGACGGGGCGATCGACGTGCCACAGGCGCAGCGCGCGCATGTGATCGTCGAGCCCGACCGGGCCGCGGCGATCGGGCTCGCTGTCAGCTTCGCCGGCCGTGGCGATGTGATCGTAGTGGCGGGTAAGGGGCACGAGACGGGGCAGTACGTGGCGGGCTCGGTGCTCCCCTTCGATGACCGTCAGGTCGCCGCGGAGGCGCTGCGGCGGGCGCGCGCATCACGCGCCCGCGAGCCGATTACCCTGGCTGCGTCTGATTCGGAGGACGCGCCGTGAAGACGATCCTTGTCTCGGCCGCGGTCTCACTGGTGCTCGCGCTCATCGGCACGCCGGTGGCTATCCGGGTCTTCAGCTTGCACGGCTACGGCCAGCTGATCCGGGAAGAGGGCCCGGCCGCGCACGCGAGCAAGCGCGGCACGCCGACCATGGGCGGCACTGTGATCATCATCGCGTCGCTGGTCGGTTACCTGGTCGGGCACGTGATCACGCTGTCCCCGATATCGGTGTCGGGGGTGCTCGTGCTCGCGCTGATGAGCGGGCTCGGTTTCGTCGGTTTCGTCGACGACTTCATCAAGATTTACAAGCAGCGCAGCCTCGGCTTGCGCAGCGGTGCGAAGTTCGCCGGCCAAGTCGTCGTTGGCGTGGTGTTCGCGTTGCTCGTGCAGCATTTCAGGAATGGCTACGACCTGACGCCTGCGGACAGCCACATCTCGTTCCTTCGAGACATCGGCGGCTCGATCGGGCCGTTCTTTGTGCTGTGGGTCGTTGTCATGACGGCTGGCGCCTCCAACGCCGTGAACCTGACCGACGGCCTGGACGGGCTCGCCACCGGCGCCGCGGGCCTCGTGCTCGCCTCCTACGTGCTCATCGGGATATGGCAAGAGCGCAACGACTGCACCAACTTCCTCGCTCCGCAGTGCTACTCGGTGCGCGACCCGCTCGATATGGCGGTCGTGGCCGCGGCGGTTCTTGGCGCGTGTTTTGGTTTCCTGTGGTGGAATGCGCCGCCGGCCAGGATCTTCATGGGCGACACGGGGTCTCTCGCGCTTGGCGGCGTGCTTGTCGGGCTCGCTATCTGCACCCGGACGCAGTTGCTGCTCGCCATCCTTGGCGGCCTGTTCGTCATCATTACGCTCTCGGTCGTCCTTCAGGTCGGGTCGTTCAAACTGACCGGCAAACGGGTGTTCCGCATGGCGCCGCTGCAGCACCATTTCGAACTGCTCGGCTGGGCGGAAACGACGATCGTCGTCCGCTTCTGGCTGATCTGCGGCCTATTTATCGCCCTCGGCCTCGGCGTCTTCTACGTGGAATGGATGCCAAAATGACGCGGCGCGAACGTTCCCTTCCAAGACCCGCCCGCCCAGGGGGCCTCCGCCTACTGTTGATTCTCGCGGGTTGTCAAGGCCTGCGGAATGGCCGAACGGCATTCTGTGGATAACTCTCCAATCCTCGGCGAGCGGCCATGAAGCTGGACGGCCTGGCGGTGTGCGTGACCGGGCTCGGCGTGTCCGGCCCGCCTGCCGCCCGCGCGCTCGCGGCCCGCGGGGCGCGCGTCACTGTCGTGGATGGCCGCGACGACGCCGAACGGCGGTCATTGGCCGCTGAGCTCGAATCCCAGCACATCAAGATTATTCTCGGCCTCGGCGCGGAAACCGTCCCGCCGGGGTCCGAGCTTGTTGTCACCTCGCCCGGGTGGCGTCCGGACGCACCGTTGCTTTTGGCGGCGCGCAGCGCTGGTGTCCCCATCATCGGCGATGTGGAACTGGCCTGGCGGCTGCGTCCCGCGCTCCCCGACGGGCGCCGGCAGGTTTGGCTCGCCGTCACCGGGACCAACGGCAAGACCACCACCGTCAAGATGCTCGCCGCGATGCTTGCCGCCTGCGGCCAGCGGACGATCGCGGCAGGAAACGTCGGCACTCCGATCACCGCGGTGGTTGCTGATCCGGTGCCCTACCCGGTGCTCGCCGTCGAGCTGTCCAGCTTCCAGTTGCACTGGAGCGCCACGCTGCGCCCGTTCGCTGCCGCAGTCCTGAACGTGGCCGCCGATCACCTCGACTGGCACGCGGGCATGGACTCCTACGTACGGGACAAAGGGCGGATCTTCGCGGCGGGCACGATCGCGATCTGTAACTGCGATGACGCCTGGTCCAGCCGGCTCGCTTGCGCGGCTGCCGGGAAAAAGGCCATTGGCTTCACCCTCGGCGTGCCACGGGCGGGCCAACTCGGCGTTGCTGACGGCATGTTGATCGACCGCGCGTTCTGCCCGTCGGGCGGTTCCGCTGAGCTTGCGGCAGTGGCCGACGTGGCGCCGGCGGCGCCGCACAACGTGGCGAACGCGCTGGCGGCGGCGGCGCTCGCCCGTGCCTACGGCGCGCCGTCCGCAGCGGTGCGCGACGGATTGCGGGCGTTCGAGCCGGAGCCACATCGGATCAGCCTGGTCGGCCGGGTCCGCCAGGTTGACTACGTGGACGACTCCAAGGCCACCAACCCGCACGCCGCCGCCGCCTCGCTCGCCGCCTATCCCGCGGTGGTGTGGGTGGCCGGTGGCCTGCTCAAGGGCGCGGACGTGGACGACCTCGTCGCGGGAGCGGCAGCCAGGCTGCGCGGGGCAGTTCTGCTTGGCGCCGACCGTGCCAAGATCCGCGAGGCTCTCGCGCGACACGCGCCGAATGTCCCTGTCACGGAGGTGGACCGCACCGACACTGGAGCAATGGATCACGTCGTGACCGAAGCCGCGGCGCTTGCGCGGCCTGGGGATACGGTATTGCTCGCGCCCGCCGCCGCATCGCTTGACATGTTCTCCAGCTACGGCGCGCGTGGTGACGCGTTCGCCGCGGCCGTGCGCAACCTCGCCGCGGCCCCATGAGGCACCCCCTCCGGGAGTGGCTCGCCGGCGTGCGCGGGCTGCTCGACAGGCCGCTCGCGTCTTACTACATCATCGTCGGGGCCACCGTGCTGCTCGTCGCTCTCGGGCTCGTCATGGTGCTGTCCGCGTCCTCGGTCCAGATGCTCGCCGACGGCGACTCGCCTTACCTCGCGTTCCAGAAGCAGATATTCGGCGTTGCCCTCAGCCTGCCGCTGCTGTGGGGCGCGTCCCGGTTGCCTCCCCCCGCGTTCCGCCGAGCCGCCTACCCGCTGATGTGCCTGTCGGTGGTGGGGCTTGTGCTCACCGCGATCCCTGGCGTCCAGGTCGAGACCTACGGCGCCGCGCGATGGATCAATATCGGCGGCTTCCAGCTCCAGCCATCGGAGTTCGCCAAGCTCGCGTTCGTGCTGTGGGGCGCCGACGTGCTGGCAAGAACCGAGCGGCACGGCCAGCTCACCGAGTGGCGGAACCTGCTCGTCCCGCTGATGCCGGGCGCCGGGATCCTCGGTGTGCTCGTCATGCTCGGCAACGACCTCGGGACGACATTCCTGCTACTCACCATCTTTCTCGCCCTGCTGTGGGTGGTCGGCACGCCCGGCCGCCTCTTCGTCGGCCTGTTCGGCTTCGTCTGCCTTGTCGTGGCGATCCTGATCATCGCCCAGCCGTACCGGCTGGACAGAATCACCAGCTTCGTGGACCCACAGGCGCACGCCGCGACCTCAGGGTGGCAGGAATTGCAGGGCAAGTACGCGCTCGCCTCGGGCGGGTGGTTCGGCGTCGGGCTCGGCGCGAGCAGGCAGAAATGGGGCATGCTGCCGAACCCGTCCAGTGATTACATATTCGCCGTACTCGGCGAAGAGCTGGGCCTGGCCGGGACGGTATGTGTGCTTGGCCTGTTCGGCGGGCTCGGCTACGCGGGCCTTCGAGTCGCGCGGCGGGTGCGCGATCCGTTCATGCGGCTGGCCGCGACGGCTGCCACCGCGTGGATCGTTGTGGAAGCGCTGGTAAACGTCGGCGCCGTGATGGGCGTCTTGCCGATTACCGGGGTTCCGCTTCCGCTGGTCTCCGCGGGGGACTCGTCCCTGCTCGCAACGATGACCGCGATCGGCATGCTGATGGCGTTCGCCAAGCGGGAGCCGGGCGCGGCGGACGCTCTGGCGGCTCGCGGCCCCGGCGCCGCCCGCCGCGTCCTAAGCTGGCTTGGCCTGAGACGGACAAGAACGTGGGATCGGGCAATGGAATAGGAGCTGTCATGAGGGTCGTCCTCGCCGGCGGCGGCACGGCCGGCCACATCGAGCCCGCGCTTGCGCTCGCGGACGCCCTCGTCGGCTACCACCAAGCGACCGAGGTGACGTGCCTCGGCACCGAACGAGGGCTCGAGACCAGGCTCGTTCCGATGCGCGGCTACCAGCTCGCGCTCATCCCCGCGGTGCCGTTGCCGCGGGCGCTCACGCCGGCCCTGCTTGCCGTCCCCGGTCGGCTGACCAGCGCTGTCAACGCGACGGCGCGGATACTCGACCGGGTCAGGGCCGATGTGCTCGCCGGCTTCGGCGGCTACGTCGCCGCCCCGGCCTATCTCGCGGCGCGGCGGCGGCGCGTGCCCATCGTCGTACACGAGGCCAACCCGCGCCCCGGCGTCGCAAACCGCCTTGGCGCCCTGTTCACCACGTACGTCTACACCGGCCACCCGGACACCCGGCTGCCGCACGCGCGCTACATCGGCATTCCGCTCAGGCACGAAATATCCTCGCTGGACCGGCTTGCTCTCGGCGACAAGGCACGTGCCCATTTCGGTCTGCACCTTGATCTGCCCGTGCTGCTGGTCACCGGCGGATCACAGGGCGCGCGGTCGCTGAACCGCGCGATGTTCGGCGCCGCCGAATACGCACGCAACGCCGGCGTGCAGGTGCTGCACATCGTGGGCCCGAAGAACACCGTGGGCGCGCCCATGTCTGGCGGCGGCGCCCCGTACGTGACGCTGCCCTACATCGACCACATGGACATGGCCTACGCCGCCGCCGACTTCGCGATCTGCCGTGGCGGGGCGATCACGTGCGCCGAGCTCACCGCGGTGGGCCTGCCTGCAGCGTACGTCCCGCTGCCGCACGGCAACGGTGAGCAGCGGCTGAACGCGGCGCCGATCGTCGCCGCGGGCGGTGGGCTGCTAGTCGAGGACGCGCAGCTCAGCCCCGCCTGGATCCGTGACACGGTGATCCCGCTGCTGCGCGACCCCGCCATGGTCGCGGCGATGTCGCAGGCCGCGGCGGCGCTTGGGCGCCGCGACGCAGACCTCGCCCTTGCCGACGAGGTGATGGCCGTTGTGCGGGGCGGGAGATGAGCCTGGTCGGGCCGGCTGATCCGGTCCCCGTCGCCGAGCTTGGCACCGTCCATTTCGTCGGTATCGGCGGCGCGGGGATGTCCGGCATCGCCCGCATCATGGCAGGCATGGGCGTCACGGTTTCCGGCTGCGACGCCCGGCGCTCGGCTGTCCTCAGCGGGCTCGCCGCGCTCGGCGCGGATGTTCACGTCGGGCACAGCGCCCGCCATCTCGGCGGCGCCGACACACTTGTGATCTCGACCGCGATCAGGCAGGACAACCCGGAGCTCGCGGCAGCGCGCGACCAGGGGCTGCGCATACTGCACCGGGGTACCGCGCTCGCCTCGGTCATGCTGGGCCGGACCGGGGTCGCGGTCGCCGGCACACATGGCAAGACCACGACGACCTCGATGCTGGCCGGCGCCCTGCAGCATTGCGGCGCCGCCCCCGGCTACCTCATCGGCGGCGAGCTGGTTTCCACCGGGCTTGGCGCCCATGGCGGTACCGGTGAATTGTTCGTCGCCGAGGCCGACGAGAGCGACGGATCCTTCCTGCTGCTGTCACCGGCAGCCGCGATCGTGACCAATATCGAGCCCGACCACCTGGACAACTACACAGGCCTCGCCGAAATCGCCTCCGCATTTGAACGTTTCGCCGGGCGGATCAGGCCCGGTGGCCTGCTTGTGACCTGCGCCGACGACCCGGGCGCCCGGGCGCTCGCCGTAGCCTGCGCAGCGCGTGGGCTGCGGCTTGCCAGCTATGGCGAGGCGGCCGATGCCGACTACCGGGTGAGCGGGGTTACTCCCGAGGGCATGGGTGTTAGCTTCCAGCTTCGCGCCCGCGAGCGGCAGCCGTTCGGAATAAGGCTTGGCGTGCCGGGCCGTCACAACGCGCTCAACGCCGCCGCCGCCCTCGCCATCTCGGCCGAGCTGGGGTTTGGTGTTGATTGCGCCGCAGTCGGCCTCGCCGCGTTCCGCGGCGCGCGGCGCCGACTCGAGCCCAAGGGCGATGCGGACGGTGTCCGGGTGCTTGACACCTATGCACACCACCCGACCGAACTCGCTGCCGATCTGCGCAGCGCGCGGGAGATCGTCGGGGGGACTGGTCCGGGCGGTGGCCGGGTCATCGCTGTGTTTCAGCCGCATCTGTACAGCCGGACGCGGATATTTGCCCCCGGTTTCGGCGCCGCGCTCGGCCTGGCCGACGAGGCACTGGTGCTTGAGGTCTACGCGGCGCGGGAGGATCCAGAGCCCGGCGTGACGGGTCGGCTGGTCGCCGAGGCTGTGCCCGGTGGTCGCGGGCAGTACGTGCCGGACCGAGCGAGCCTGCCCGCACGCGTCGCCGGCATCGCGAAGCCGGGGGATCTCGTGCTGACCATGGGCGCGGGCGATGTCACCGAGCTAGGGCCGCTGATCGTGGCGGCGTTGCGCGCGCGGTGGCGGGACGGGGCCCGATGACGGAGCAGCCCAGCGGCGAACCGCCTCGCGCGCGGCGGGCGCGGCGCGATCCGTGGAAGACCGCCTTCGTCCTGCTCGCGGTGGCTGGAATCGTGGTCGGCGTGGCGTGGGCGCTGCTTGGCGCCCGGTTCCTTGTCGTGCGCTCGGTGAGCGTGACCGGCCTGCACCGCGTCTCGCGGCCCCAGGTGCTCGCCGCCGCGGGTGTGCCGATGGGGATGCCGCTCATCCGGGTGGACACCGCCGCTATCGGCCGCCGCGTCGATGGCATCACCCAGGTTCGGTCGGCCCAGGTCAGCGTGAGATGGCCGGACTGCCTCCTGATTCAGGTAACCGAGCGAACCCCTGCGCTGGCCGTTCGACGCGACGGCGGATACGACCTGATTGACGGTTCCGGGGTTGTCGTCACGTCGGTCGCACGCAAGCCCGCGCGAATTCCGCTGCTGCGGCCGTCGAGCCCCATCCGTGGCAGCCCGGCGGTGGCGGCGGCGGCCGCGGTGGTTCACGAACTGCCTGTGTGGCTCTCCAGGCGGCTGGCATCGGTCACCGCGCCGGACCCCGGTGACGTCAGGCTCCGCCTTATCGGCGGCGTGACGGTTGTGTGGGGGAGCGCTCGCCGCGGCGCCGCCAAGACGCGGGTCCTGGCCGCACTGATGCGGACCCATGCGCAGTTCTACGATGTCAGCTCGCCGGCGGTCGCGTCGACGCGCTAGCACCTGCGCGGACAAACCGGACATGCGGCACCGCACGCGACACGCCAAAGCGGATCATGCGAGGTTGTTGACCCTGCTCCCGAGCAACCCTACTGTCCGTATCAGTCATCAGGTTGACATAACTCTAAATCTCAACTTGAAGGTGAGGGTTGGTTTCGGCGAGCCCACGTGGATCGCCAAACCGGCCCGGCCGGTGCTCTTGTAACCAAAGCGAGCGGAAAGGTCCCTCCTCGTGGCAGCACCGCAGAACTATCTCGCGGTCATCAAGGTCGTCGGAATCGGCGGGGGTGGCGTCAACGCCGTCAACCGGATGATCGAAGAGGGACTCAAGGGCGTTGAGTTCATCGCGATCAATACGGACGCGCAAGCCCTGCTGATGAGCGACGCGGACGTGAAGCTCGACGTGGGGCGCGAGCTGACCCGCGGTCTCGGCGCGGGCGCGAATCCGGAGGTCGGCTGCAAAGCGGCGGAAGACCACCGTGAGGAAATCGAAGAGGTGCTCAGAGGCGCCGACATGGTGTTCGTCACAGCCGGTGAGGGTGGCGGCACCGGCACCGGCGGCGCCCCGGTGGTCGCGAACGTGGCCCGCTCGCTCGGGGCGCTGACCATTGGCGTGGTGACCCGGCCGTTCGGTTTCGAGGGAAAGCGCCGCGCCACGCAGGCGGAGGTCGGGATCGAACGGCTCCGCAGCGAGGTCGACACGCTGATCGTCATCCCGAACGACCGGCTGCTGTCCATCTCCGACCGGCAGGTCAGCGTGCTTGACGCGTTCAAGGCAGCCGACCAGGTGCTGCTGTCCGGTGTGCAGGGCATCACCGACCTGATCACCACGCCGGGCCTGATCAACCTGGACTTCGCGGACGTGAAGTCGGTCATGTCAGGCGCCGGCTCCGCGCTCATGGGGATCGGCTCGTCCCGCGGCGATGACCGGGCAGTGGCGGCCGCCGAGATGGCGATCTCCAGCCCGCTGCTCGAAGCCAGCATCGACGGCGCCCATGGCGTGCTTCTTTCCATCCAGGGCGGTTCGGACCTGGGCCTTTTCGAGATCAACGAGGCGGCGCAACTCGTCGCCAACTCGGCGGCGCCCGATGCGAACATCATCTTTGGCGCGGTCATCGACGACGCCCTCGGTGACGAGGTCCGGGTCACCGTCATCGCCGCCGGGTTCGCGGGTGATGGCAGGTCGTCGGTGACGGCGCTGCCCGTCTACGCGGCCGCGGCGCGCTCGACGGTGATCCAGGCCAACGCCCACGCGCCAAGCACTCCAGCGGTCGCGCGGGATGGCGCGGCACCAGATGGCGCAGCGCGGGATGGCTCGGCGCTGGATGGCCCTGGGCTGGGCGGCGCTGGGCTGGACGGCGCTGGGCTGGACGGTGCCGCGGCGACCCTGGGCAACGACAGGCCGGCGGCTTTCGCTGACGCCCACGGGACCGACAGGGACGGGGCGGCTGGCGACGGGATGGGCCGGCCGGGCGGGCGCCCGTTCGTTCCCCGGGCTGCCGAGCCGGAAACGGCTGCCGCCGCGCGCGTGTTCGACGCGGCCACCACGCGCCGCCGGCCCGTCGTCTTCGAGGATGACGACGACCTTGACATCCCCGACTTCCTCAAGTGATCGATGGGCACGGCGGCCAGCATCGTCGCCTGGCGGCGTGACCTCGCCCCCGGCGTGCGCACCGTCATCACCGGTCGTCACGGCGGCGTCAGCCAGCCACCCTACGACCCGCTGAACCTCGCAATCTCGATCGGTGACGACCCAGCCGCGGTGCTGCGGAACCGTGAGATCGTTGCCAGCGCGTGCGGCATGGCGCCCGGCCAGATGGTGTGGATGCGCCAGGTGCATGGCACCCGCGTGTGCTACGGCCAGCCTGGCGTGCCCCGCGAGGCCCGCGAGGCCCGCGAGGCCGGCCTGCCCGGCGAGGCCGGTCGGGCGATGGAGGCGGACGCGGTGTTCACCGATCTTCCCGGTGTCATGCTCGGCGTTCTGGCCGCGGACTGCGCACCGGTCCTGCTTGCCGATCCGACGGCCGGAATTGTCGGTGCGGCGCATTCCGGCCGCGCGGGGACGGAAGCGGGTGTCGTCGTCGCTCTTGTCAAGGCGATGACCGGCTCAGGGGCGGAGCCTGGGCGGATGCACGCGCTCATCGGCCCGACGATCTGCGGGGGCTGCTATTGCGTACCCGAGGAGCTTGCGGCCCGGGTCGTCGCCGCCCAGCCCCAGACCAGGTGCGTGACGCGATCCGGTGCTCCTGGCCTCGACATCAGGGCGGGCATCGCGGCCCAGCTGGCCAAGCTTGGGGTGGGAAAGATCGCGCATGACCGGCGGTGCACGGCCGAGACGGCGGAATGATAGGCGGGTGACCTCAGCCGGATCTGGCCGCCGCCGCGCCGAGCTAGCGGAGAACCTGACCGCGCTGCGCGCGCGCGTGGCGACTGCCTGCGAGGCCGCGGGCCGGGACGTCGGCGAGATCAGCGTGGTGGCGGTCACCAAGACCTGGCCCGCGTCCGATGTCCGGCTGCTCGCCGAGTTCGGGGTGAGCGACATCGGCGAAAACCGGGACCAGGAGGCCGCGCCCAAGGCCGCCGAGTGCGCCGATCTGGCGCTGACCTGGCATTTCGTTGGCCAGATTCAGACCAACAAGTGCCGCAGCGTGGTCGGATACGCCGACGTCGTCCAGTCCGTCGACCGGCCGCGGCTGGCACGCGTGCTGGCAAATGAGGCCCGCCGCGCTGGACGGGTCGTGACCTGTCTCGTGCAAGTCGACCTTGATGACGAGGGCCGCGCCGACCGGGGCGGCGCCGCGCCGACGGGGCAGCGCGGCGGCGTGCGGCCTGACCAGGCGCCGCAACTCGCCCGCCAGGTGGCCGCAGAGGATGGCCTGCGGCTTGGCGGTGTGATGGCCGTGGCGCCGCTCGGCGCGCGACCGCGGGAGGCGTTCCGCAGGCTCGAGGAGGTGGCAGCCGAGATCCGGGCAATGTACCCGGCCGCGGGGGTGATCTCGGCCGGTATGAGTGGGGATCTCGAGGAGGCCATCGCATCGGGCGCGACACACCTGCGCGTCGGTACGGCGTTGCTCGGCGTCAGGCGCGTCTTCGTCAGGTAATGTCCCGCACGTGAAGGGTCACGTGACGCCTGCCAGGCACGGCTGCGACGGCACGGCTTGCGGTATGACGGAGGACTGACGTATGGCCGGCGCGATGCGCAAGATGGCGGTCTACCTCGGCCTCGTAGAGGACGATCACCGCTACGATGACCGATATCAGGACAAGTACGACTCCTACGAGGAGTACGACGAGTATGACGAGGCGCCTGACCGGGCCGACGGCGGCGACCGGCAGGACTTCCGCGCGGGCCGGGCCGAGAACGGCCTGGATGGCGGCTACGCCGGGGCTGACTGGCGCCCCGAGTCCGGCAAGCACACCACTGATCTTGCGCGGATCACCACGCTGCATCCGCGCACGTATAACGAGGCGCGCACGATCGGTGAGCATTTCCGCGAGGGCACGCCCGTGATCATGAATCTCACCGAGATGGTCGACAGCGACGCCAAGCGCCTGGTGGACTTCGCAGCCGGCTTGATCTTTGGCTTGCACGGGAGTATCGAGCGGGTGACGAACAAGGTGTTCCTGCTTTCGCCGGCCAACGTAGAGGTGACGGCCGAGGACAAAGCCAGGATCGCTGAACGGGGGTTCTTCAATCAGAGCTAGCCGGATAATAATCGGAGCTGGCAGGACAATTGACGCAGAGCGACCTCGCAATTACATGAGGTTAGTAAACAGTGGCTATTTTGTGAGAGCCGTGTTAGCCGTGAGGGCAGGGTAGGGCTGTGGGACTCCTGAAGATCATTTTGGTCTACGCACTCTCGCTCTACTTGTTGTTGCTCATCGGCCGTTTGGTGCTTAGCTGGATCCAGACGTTCTCGAGGTCGTGGTCGCCGACAGGTATCGTCTTGGTGCTGGCCGAGGCGATATACACAACAACCGATCCACCGCTGAGATTGCTACGTCGGTACCTACCAGCGGTCCGACTCGGTAACGTTGCCTTGGACCTGAGCTTCACGGTGCTTTTCTTCGTGGTTCTTGCCATGATCAAAGTCGTCGGGTTGCTTTGATGGGATACGGTCTAGGGACACTCCAAGCGCCAAGGAGACGAGATGCCGCTGACGCCCGCGGATGTGCGGAACAAGCAGTTCAGCACGACCAGGCTTCGGCCGGGTTACGACGAGGAAGAGGTTGACACCTTCCTCGACGAGGTCGAGGCAGAGCTCGACCGGCTGATCCAGGAGAACGAGGAGCTTAGGGCGAAGCTGGCTGAGTGCCTGCGAGGCAAGGTGCCCGCCCTGACCTCACCTGTCATTGAGCCCAAGCCGGATCTCATGGCGCCCGAGCCGCCTGCGCTTGAGCCCAAACAGCCAGAGCCGGCCATGATGGGGATGCCGCCCGCCGAGGACAATATGGACACCGCGGCACGCGTCCTCGCGCTCGCACAGCAGACGGCGGATCAGGCCATCGCGGACGCCCGCAGGGAGGCTGACGAAACGCTCGGCCGCGCGCGCCGCGAGGCGGATGAGATTCTCGGCAAGGCGCGCAGGCAAGCTGAGCAGATCACCAGCGACGCGCGCGCACGCGCGGAGAGCCTTGAGCGCGACGCGCAGGAGCGCCACCGCCAGGCGATGGGCTCGCTTGTGCAGCAGCGTGAAGAACTGGAGCGCCGGGTTGATGACCTGCGGGCCTTCGAGCGGGAATACCGCAGCAGGCTCAAGGCGTATCTGGAGGGCCAGCTCCGCGACCTTGAAGCCGGGGCCACCGACAGCGGTGCCTTCCAGGTCATCGGTTCAGGTCAGCAGCAGCCGGTCGCGGCGGGGATTCAGCACACCGACATGCGCAACGGCCAGCAGTCCTCGGGCCCGGGTTTCCCCGCTCCGGCAGAGACCGCGCCGCACGGCGGAGGCTACCGGCCAGCAGATGGCCCTCAGCCACACGAGCGCAGGTAAGCGGAGGGCTTGTTTGTGATCCTTGCCAGCGCCGCTGGAGTCGTCGTGGCGCTCATGCTGCTCGTCGCAGCGGTGATCACAAGCAATCTGCAGTTGGTCTACGTTGCGATCGGTGTCAGCGTCGCCGCTGCGCTGCTGCTCGGTATAGCTGTGCTCGGCGAGCGCCTACGCGCGCGCCGCGTGAGCAGCGCGACCGCGACCGGCGCGACCGCGACCGGCGCCAGCGGCCAAACGCCCGAGGCAGCCGCCGAACCAGCAGTGGTTGGCGCACCCCTTGCCGGTTCTGTCGCGGTTGTGGAGCACGACACGGTCGCGTCGGCGCCTGCGCCCGAGCCGCCGGCGCCCGAGCCGCCTGCGCCCGATCCGCCGCAGGCGCGCGTGGCCCCTCCGCCCGAGATGCGCGTGGCGCCAACACCCGATGGCGACCTTGTTGTCTTGGTCGTTCCGGGTCGGCACCTCTTCCATCGGCCGGGGTGCGTTCGGCTGATTGGCCGGCTCACCGAGGAACTCACTCTTGACGAGGCGTTCGAAGAGGGCTTCAGCGCATGCACGGCGTGCGAACCAGGGTCAGAGCCAGACGCCGCGGACGAACCGGACACCGCTCAGCCGGGCACCGCTCAGCTGCACACTGCTCAGCTGCACACTGCTCAGCTGCACACTGCTCAGCCGGACACAGCCGCAACCAGCACCGACGCGCCGGACGCACCATACGAGCCGGGCACACCACACGCGCCCGACGCGACCGAGGTGCCGGACGAAGACCTGGCGGGCGCCGACCTTATGACCGCCATCCCGCCCGACGCGACGGTCCACGTCGTCCGCGGCGTGTCCCGTTTTCACACCGCCGACTGCGTCCTGATCCGCGTCGTGGACGAGGAGGACGTGGACACGATGACGCTGGCGCAGGCGCAGGCGGCCGGTTGCACCCCCTGCCGGGCCTGTCACCTCGACTGACCGCGCCCGACCCGCCGGAACCAGAACGTCATACCGAGCTCAGGGTCGTGATGGGCGTAGCCGTCCCCGCCCGACCTGCTGCCTTCGGCCATCGTGACCGCGAGCACTTCCCCCGCGATCAGGTCCGCGTGCTGGGTCAGCGCGGCCGACAGCTCCGGGTCGGAGGACGACCACCACAGCTCGATCCGGTCGCTCACATCCAGGCCGTCGCTGCGGCGCGCGTCCTGTATCAACCGAACGGCCTCGCGGGCGAGGCCCAGCCGCCGCAGCTCGGGCGTGATGGCAAGGTCCAGCGCTACGGTCTCACCGCCGTCGCTGACCACCGCCCAGCCCGACTTGGGCGTCTGGGTCACGATAAGCTCGTCGGCCGCCAGCGTCTCCGAAGCGCCGTCCACCGTCACGGCGACGCCGCCTGCCGCTCGCAACGAAGCCGCCACCTCGCCGGGGTGACGCGCGCCGAGCGCGGCGGCGACCGCAGGCGTTCGGGGGCCGAATCGTTTCCCTAGCGCACGGAAGTTCGGCTTCACCGAGTACTCGATCAGCTCGCCCCCGACCTCAGCGAGGGTGGAAAGCGACCCGACGTTCAACTCGTCGGCGATCTGTGATCGCAACGGCGACGGAAGGTCAGCGAACCCGGGCGCGGCCACCAGTGCCCTGGCCAGCGGCTGGCGGGTGCGGACCGAGGATGCGGCGCGGGCCGCTCGGCCGAGTTCCACCAGCCGCCTGACCAGCGCCATCTGCGCGGACAGCCGCGCATCGATGGCGTGGGAGTCCGGCGTCGGCCACGGCGCGAGGTGCACAGACGATGGCGCGCCCTGGCCGCGCAGCGCGTCCCAGACGTAGTCGGTGAGGAACGGCGTCACGGGCGCCATCAGGCTGGTCAACGTCACCAGGCACTCATAAAGCGTGGCGAACGCGGCAGCGCCTCCCTGCGTCTGCGGACCCTCCCAGAACCGCCGCCGGGACCGCCGAACGTACCAGTTGGACAGATCGTCGATGAACCCAGCGATCCGCCGGCCCGCCCGGGCGGTGTCGAACTCCTCCAGCGCCGAGGTGACCTCGGCAACCGTCGCGTGCAGCTCGCTCAGCGCCCACCGGTCGAGTAGCGGCCGCTGCGCCGCGGGCGGCGCCTCGCCGAGCCGGTGCGGCCCCCAAGCGCCACCGACGGCGGCGCCGCCCACAGCGGCCGCGTTGGCGTAGAGGACCAGGAACGAAACGGTGTTCCAGTAGGTGAGCAGGACCTTGCGGACGATCTCTTCGAGCGCGCGGTGTCCGATACGGCGCGACGCCCACGGCGACCCGCTCACGGCCATGAACCAGCGCAACGCGTCGGCGCCGTGCCGCTCCATCAGCGGGAGCGGCTCGAGCACGTTGCCGAGGTGCTTGCTCATCTTGCGCCCGTCCTCGGCGACGATGTGGCCGACGCACACGACGTTCTCATACGACGACCGGCCGAAGACCAAGGTGCCGACAGCCATCAGCGAGTAGAACCACCCCCGGGTCTGGTCGATTGCCTCGCAGATGAACTGGGCGGGGTACGCCTGGCGGAACTCCTGCTCGCCCTGGTGCGGCGCCCCCCACTGGGCGAACGGCATGGCGCCAGAGTCGTACCACGCGTCGATCGTCTCCGGAACCCGGCGTGCCTGCTCGCCGCACTGCGAGCAGGTGATGACGACCTCGTCGACATACGGCCGGTGCGGGTCCAGGTCGGCCAGGTCGCGCCCGGCCGCAGACGACAGCTCGGCGACCGACCCGACACAGCGCACGTGGCCGGCCGGGCATTCCCACAGTGGCAGCGGCGTGCCCCAGTAGCGGCTGCGCGACAGCGCCCAGTCGACGTTGTTGCGCAGCCACTCACCGTACCTGCCCTGCTTGACCGTGGGTGGCTGCCAGTTCGTCAGCTCGTTCTGGTCAAGCAACTGATCCTTGATCGCGGTGGTCCGGATGAACCACGACGGCAGCGCGTAGTAGAGCAGCGGCGTGTGGCAGCGCCAGCAGTGCGGGTAGCTGTGCTCGTGCCCCTCCGAGCGCCACAGCAGACCGCGGTCGGCGAGGTCGGTCACCAGCCGCGCGTCCGCGTCCTTGAAGAACACGCCGCCGATCAGCGCCAGCCCGGAGGCGAACCGGCCGTCAGGCCCGATCGGGTTCACCACGGGCAGCCCGTGGACGCGGCTGGTGGCGAGGTCGTCGGCGCCGAAGGCGGGCGCCAGGTGTACCAGGCCGGTGCCGTCATCGGTCGTCACGAAGTCGCCTGTCACAATGCGGTGGGCGCCGGGAATATCAATGATCCCGAACGGCGGCGCGTATGTGGCGCCCACCAGGTCGGCGCCTCGGACCCGGGCCGCGACGTACCATCCTTCGCCGAGCACGCGCGCGAACAGCGGCTCGGCAACCACGAAGGAGTCGGTGCCGCCCGGCCGGCGCGCGACCACGTAGGTCACATCGGGGTGGACGGCGACCGCGGTGTTGGACACCAGGGTCCACGGCGTGGTGGTCCACACCAGAAGGTCCGCGCCGGTGAGCGCCGGGTGGGCGCCCGGCGGCAGGTCGCGCAGCGGGAATCGGACGGTCACCGACGGGTCGGTGACGGTCTCGTAACCTCCCGGCTGGCCGAGTTCATGATCTGACAGCGGGGTTCCGCAGCGCGGGCAGTACGGGCTAATACGGTAATCCCTGATCAGCAGCCCCTTGTCGAAGATGACCCGCAGCGACCACCACACGGCTTCGATGTAGGTGGCGTCCATCGTCCGGTAGGACTGCGACATGTCCACCCAGTAGCCCATCCGCTCGGTGAGCTGCTCCCAGACGTCGACATGGCGCAGCACGGACTCGCGGCAGCGCGCGTTGAACTCGGCGACGCCGTAGGCCTCGATGTCTTTCTTGCCGGACAGCCCGAGTTCCTGCTCCACCGCGACCTCGACCGGCAGTCCGTGGCAGTCCCAGCCGCCTTTGCGCGGGGCATGAAAGCCCTGCATGGTCTTGAACCGCAGGAATGTGTCCTTAAACGTGCGCGCCTCGACATGGTGCACGCCCGGCATGCCATTCGCCGTCGGCGGGCCCTCGTAGAAGGACCAGCGGGGCCCGGCCGAGGTTTGCTTGAGCGAACGCTCGAACACGTCCTCCTCGCGCCAGCGCGTCAAAACCTCCAGCTCAATGGCGGGCAGGCTCGGCTGGCCCGGCAGCGTTGGCAGGAACGTCGGTTCACTCGGCCTATTGGGCGTGTGCGGCGCTGACATCGCGCGTGCGCCTCCTGCGAATTTCTATCCCTATCAACGCCTGCGGACTGTCACAATATCCGACGGCCCGCAGCGGCGCCGCACGGTTTTACCGCCGCGTGGTTTGCCTCTGGTGGCTGGGCGACTTATCCTCCGGTCACTGTCTGCTGTCAAGATCAGCGCGGAGGGAGGGCGGCATGTCCGGCACCGCGGGCATTGGCAAGAAGACCCACGACCGCACCACCGCGCTTGTCGTGGGTGAAGGCGAGCGGCCGTGGTCGCAAACCGAGCTAGCAGAGGTACGGTCCGGGCTGGAGACCGAGATCGCCGGACTGGTCGCGGAGATTTCCCGCGCCGAATCGGAGATTGCCGCTCGCCTGACCGACGCGGTCGGCGATGCTGGCGATGACACCGCTGACGCTGGCACCAAGACCTATCAGCGTGAGCACGAACTCGCTCTCACCCGCAACGCCCGCGAGCTTCTCGCCCAAAATGAAAGGGCGCTGGCCCGGATGGCAAACGGCACCTACGGCATATGCGAATCATGCGGCAACCCCATCGGCAAGGCGCGCCTGCAGGCGTTCCCCCGCGCAACCTTGTGCGTGCAGTGCAAGCAGCGCGAGGAGCGCCGCTGAGGATGCCACCAGAAGCGGAAGGGCCCACATGGCGGCCTGTCGCGCCGCCGGTGGCGCCGGAGGCCGGTTCGGCGGTCGCTGGGATGGCTGATGCCGGGCGGCGCCGCAGGGTCGGCGTCCTGCTGGCGGTCGCTGCGGCCGTACTCGCCGCGGATGCCGTCTCCAAGGCCATCGTGGTGGCTCACCTCGCCGGGCACCCGCCGGTGCGGCTGGCAGGCGGGCTGCTGACCCTGCAGGTCATGCGGAACAGCGGCGCCGCGTTCAACATCGGCACCTCCATGACCATCGTGTTCACCGCGATCGCCGTCGGCGTGGTGGCGTTCATCCTGCGCACCGCGCGCCGGCTGCGCAGCCTGCCCTGGGCGGTAACGCTCGGCCTGCTGCTCGGCGGGGCGACGGGCAACCTTGCCGACCGGCTGCTGCGCGCGCCCGCGCCGCTGCGCGGCAACGTCGTCGACCGCCGCGCTCGTCGCCGCGGGCCAGGTGCTTGCCGACGGCCGCGCGCCAGCCAAGTCCGACCGGGTGAGCGCGGGAAGCTGGCTGGAGGTGACGCTGCCGCCGCCACCGTCGGCGGTGCCGGAGCCGAACCTCGTGCCGGGACTGGACGTCGTGTACGAGGACTCCGACATCGTCGTCGTGAACAAGCCGGCCGGCGTGGCGGCGCACCCGACGCCCGGCTGGTCCGGCCCGACCGTGCTTGAGGGGCTCCTCGGCGCGGGCCACACCATCGCCACAAGCGGCGCGGCGGAGCGCCAGGGCATCGTGCACCGCCTCGACGCCAACACGACCGGATTGATGATCGTCGCGAAGAGCGAGCACGCCTACAGCGCGCTGAAGCGCGCCTTCCGCGAGCGCGCGGTGGAAAAGCGTTATCACGCGCTCGTCCAGGGCCATCCCGACCCGCTGCGTGGCACCGTGGATGCGCCGATCGGCCGCCACCCCGCCGGGGACGGCAGGTTCGCCGTGGTCGCGGGCGGACGGCCGAGTGTCACCCATTACGACACGATCGAGGCTTTTCGCGCCGCAAGCCTGCTTGACATCCGCCTCGAGACCGGCCGCACCCATCAGATCCGCGTGCATATGGCGGCCATCAGGCACCCGTGCGTCGGCGACCGGCTCTACGGCGCGGATCCCGTGCTCGCGCAGCGGCTGGGGCTGACCAGGCAGTGGCTGCACGCCAACCGGCTGGCACTGCGGCACCCAGCCGACGGGCGCCGCGTCGAGTTCGTCGCCGGTTACCCCGACGACCTGGCCCACGCCGTCGCGGTGCTCAGGGCGCAGAGCTGAGTCGCGGGCCGCCGCCGACGGCGGGCTGAGCATGCGCCGGCGTTTCTCGGCCGTGCCCCGCGCGACCGCCGGTACCCTTTCGGCATGGCGTCAGCCAGGCCCCCGGCATCTTTTGTGCATCTGCACGTACACACCGAATACTCCATGCTTGACGGGGCCGCGAAGGTGGCGCCGCTGGTCACGGAGACGGCGCGGCTCGGCATGGCCGCGGTGGCGATGACCGACCACGGCAACATGTTCGGCTCCTACGAGTTCTTCCAGCAGGCGGCGAAAGCGGGCGTCAAGCCGATCATCGGCATCGAGGCCTACGTGGCGCCGGAGTCCCGTTTCCTCAAGCGGCCCGTCTTGTGGGGCGAGGGCATACCGCGCGACTTCGACCCGGACGGCGAGGGCGGCGACGTCTCAGGCGCGGGCGCCTACACCCACCTGACGATGATCGCCGCCGACGCTGGCGGCCTGCGGAATCTGTACCGCCTGTCCAGCCTCGCGTCGATCGAGGGGTACTACAGAAAGCCGCGGATGGACGCGGAGCTGATCGTGGAGAACGCGAAGGGCATCATCGCCACCACGGGGTGCCCGTCCGGCGAGGTGCAGACGCGGCTGCGGCTCGGCCAGCCCGAGCGGGCGCTTTCCGCGGCCGCGAAATACCGCGACATCTTCGGCAAGGACAACTTCTTCCTCGAGCTCATGGACCACGGGCTCGGCATCGAGCGCTCGGTGCGCGGCGGGCTGATCGACATCGCCAGGCGCCTGGACCTGCCGCCGTTGGCGACAAACGACAGCCACTACGTCACCCGCGGCGAGGCGCAGGCGCACGAGGTGCTGCTCTGCGTGGGAACCGGAAAGAACCTGGACGACCCCAAGCGGTTCAGGTTCAACGGCGACGGCTACTACCTCAAGAGCCCGGCCGAGATGCGCGAGACCTGGGACGCCGAGGTGCCGGGCGCCTGCGACAACTCGCTGCTGATCGCCGAGCGGGTGCAGGCCTACGACGACGTCTTCACCCCGGTCGACCGGATGCCGAAGTTCCCCGTCCCCGACGGCGAGACCCAGTCGTCGTGGCTGCGGAAGGAGGTCGAGGCCGGAGTCGCGCGGCGGTACGGTGACCCGCCGCCGCCGCACGTGCCCGAGCGGATCGAATACGAGCTTGGCGTCATCGAGAAGATGGGCTTTCCCGCCTACTTCCTCGTCGTGGCCGACATCTGCCAGTACGCGCGGGCAAACCAGATAGCGATCGGCCCAGGCCGCGGTTCGGCGACCGGGTCGATGGTCGCCTACGTGCTCGGCATCACCGACCTTGATCCGGTCGAGCACTCGCTGATCTTCGAGCGGTTCCTCAACCCCGAGCGGATCACGATGCCCGACGTCGACCTGGACTTCGACGAGCGCAGGCGCGGTGACATGATCCGCTATGTCACGCAGAAGTACGGCGAAGACCGGGTCTGCCAGATCCTCACCTTCGGCACGATCAAGGCAAAGGCCGCCATCAAGGACGCCGGCCGGGTTCTCGGCTACCCGTACGCGCTCGGCGACAAGATAACCAAGGCGATGCCACCCGACGTGTTCGGCAAGCCTATTCCGCTGTCCGGCATCATCGACCCGGGCCATGAGCGCTACAGCGAGGCAGCCGAGGTCCGCGCGCTGTACGAGACCGATCCAGACGTCAAAAGGGTCATTGACACCGCTCGCGGGATTGAGGGCCTTACCCGGGGCAGCGGCGTACACGCGGCGGGTATCATCCTGTCTGCTGAGCCGCTGCTCGATGTGCTGCCGATTCACCGCCGTGAGGACGACGGCGCGATCATCTCTGGCTTCCCGTTTCCGCAATGCGAGGAACTGGGCCTGCTCAAGATGGATCTCCTCGGCTTGCGCAATCTCACCGTCATCGGCGACGCGATCGCCAATGTCAAGGCGAACCGGGGCGTCGTTATTGACCTGGAAACCCTGGGTCTCGATGACAAGGCGACCTACGACCTGCTCGCGCATGGCGACACGCTCGGGGTTTTCCAGCTCGACGGCGGGCCGATGCGAAATCTCCTCAAGCTGATGGCCCCCACCTGCTTCGGCGACATCGCCGCCGTGCTCGCGCTCTACCGGCCGGGCCCGATGGCCGCCAACACCCACCTCAACTACGCCGACCGCAAGAATGGCCGCAAGCCGATCGAGCCGATCCACCCCGAGCTTGAAACCGCGCTGGAGCCGATCCTGGGGGAGACCTATCACCTGGTGGTCTACCAGGAGCAGGTCATGGCGATCGCGCAGCAGCTTGCCGGGTACTCAATGGGCAGGGCGGACCTGCTGCGTCGCGCGATGGGCAAGAAGAAAAAAGAGATCCTGGACGCCTCCTGGGAAGAGTTCTCCGCGGGAATGGCCGCGAGCGGGTACTCGGCCGCCGCCACCAAGACCGTGTGGGACGTCCTTGTCCCCTTCTCCGGCTATGGCTTCAACAAGTCGCACACCGCGGGATACGGCGTCGTCTCCTACTGGACCGCCTACCTCAAGGCGAACTTCCCGGCCGAGTACATGGCGGCGCTGCTGACCTCGGTGGGGGACGACAAGGACAAGATGGCGATCTACCTGGCCGAGTGCCGCAAGCTCGGCATCAAGGTGCTGCCCCCCGACGTCAACGAGTCAGACCTGTGGTTCACCCCGGTCGGAACCGACATCCGCTTCGGGCTCGGCGCCATACGCAACGTCGGCGCCACCGTGGTCGCCTCGATCACCGCGACCCGCCGGGCAAAGGGGAGCTACACCTCTTTCGCCGACTTTCTCAGCAAGGCGGAGATCACCGCGTGCAACAAGCGCGTGGTGGAGTCGCTGATCAAGGCCGGGGCTTTCGACTCGCTCGGTCATTCCCGCAGGTCCCTGTGCATGATCCAGGACCAGGCAGTGGATGCCGTGCTGGCCGTGAAACGCCAGGAGGCAATCGGGCAATTCGACCTGTTCGGCGCCGCAGATCCGGACGGTGCCGGCGCGGGCAGCCAGATTGGGCTGGACTTCGAGCTCAGTGAGCAAGAGTGGCCGCGGAAGTTCCTGCTGAGCCAGGAACGCGAGATGCTTGGCCTCTACGTGTCGAGCCATCCGCTGGACGGCACGCAGCAGATCTTGGAGCGCAACCGGGACGTTTCGATCGCCGAGCTGCTGGCCTCGGGCCGAACCGAAGGTGACGTCCGGGTTGCGGGCCTGGTCTCCTCGGTGGACCGCCGGATCAACAAGAAGACAGGGAACCCGTGGGCCATCGTCACCGTCGAGGATCTGGACGGGTCCATCGAGGTGCTGTTCTTTCCGAAGGTGTACGCCCTGCACGCCAGCGATCTGACTGGGGACGCCGTGGTCTGCGTGGCCGGCCGGCTCAATGAGCGTGACGGCAACCTCAGCATCTTCGCGCAGGACATGACCACGCTTGACGTCTCCGCCGCGTCGGAGCCGCCGCTGGTCATCGCCCTGCGGCAGGACAGGGTCACCGCGGCGCTCGCGGCCGAGCTGAAACACATACTGCACGCCCACCCCGGCAGCACTCGGGTCCACCTCAAGCTCGTGCGCCCAGGCGGCAACCCGCTGCTCATCGACCTCTGCGAATTCGGCGTCGAGCCGAGCAACAGCTTTGTCGCCGACATAAAAAGCCTGCTCGGGGCCGCGGCCATGGTCACATCCTGAATTTGCTCGCGCCGGTTCCTCGTGCCAGGCACGAGTTGCTCTCTTCCCATTCTCCGTACGGTTACGGCTGTCACAAGGTCCTCCACCGTAGAGGAGAGTTTTAATGAGCCTTAGGGGCTTGGCACTGCAGCTCAACGATGTCGTCGAACCTCGGGTCACCCACGCGGCGGACCTGGTCGAGGTCGAGGACTCGTTCGACGCTCCGATGATGATCATGAACCAGATTCACGAGGCGTGATCTCGATCGGAACCAGTTCGACCTGACAAATGGTGCCTGGCCGGTCAACCCCTTCGCCGGCCAGGCGCCGCGTCCCCAGCTGATCCAGAAAGCGGAGGAGAGCGCCTTGGACGGCGGCGGTCTGACGACGTTGGTGCGGCGAGAAGGCATCACATCACACGGCGTCTGGGGACGCAGGCCGGTCATTTGCCGCGCCGCATGCGATCCGCGCCTTTTGCTCACCTCCGCGGAGCTGGAAAGGATGCTCGACGTCAGCCTGCTGCGGTGGCCGTACTTTTCGCTTCTCCGCGACGGCGCCGTCCCCGAACTGGCCAAGTACACCAAGTCTCGCAACGTCATCGGCCATGAGCGCAGCGGCTTCCTCGACGGCGACGCCGTGCGCGCCCACATCCGCGCTGGAGCGTCGCTCAAGCTCAACCGGATGTCGGACTGGCACAAGCCGTCGCGCGAGTTGAGACGGGCGCTGGAGGACTGCATGCCTGTCGCGGTCTGCTGCTACGCGTTTTGGACTCCGCCGCAGCGCCGCGGCATGCTTCCGCACCGCGACGGCAGCCACGTGATCGCCATTCAGCTAGAAGGCCGAAAGCTTTGGCGCATCTACGGCGGGCACGATGAGAGCAAAAGCGACGCAGGCCTTGAGGCTGACGCGGGCGACCCCACCCATGAGTTCGTTCTTGCGCCAGGCGACCTCTTCTACCTTCCGCACGGATGGACCCACGAGGCGCGCGCGGTCGGCGACCAGAACTCACTGCATCTGACCTTCACCCTGTCCGAACCGAGTCCGGAGTCTCTGCTCGAAGGCCTGCAGGTTGCCTTCGCGAGCCGGCAAGGCTCGCTGCAAAGACAGTTCCACCGATTCGACCTGCACGAGCGCGCGTGCCGCACCCAGGACGGGCTGATCGAACTTGCCCGATCGCTCAGCGACGACGAGTGGGTAACCAACGCGCTCGCGACGATGCGGAAGCAGGCTGGCTAGCCATGACAATTTTGGACGTGACCGCTGACCGCGTCTGCGCCGACAGCGGCGTCAGCCTGGCGGGCTTGGTTGGTGACGTGCCGACCTTCATGTCGCAGGTGTGGCGCCGCAAAGCGGTCCGCTACCGCGCCAGCGCAGACATCACCCAGCTGATATCCGAACAGGAGATCTGGGACCACGTTGACTGCGGCCTGCTGATCCGGCCGTACTTCGTGGCGTTCAACGACGGGGTGCGAAGCGCCCTGTCCGAGATCACCCAGTCGCGGTCCATCGTCGGGCACAACGTGGCCGGGTACATAGATGCCGAGCAGGTCAAGCAGGACTTCGCCGCCGGCGGCACGTTCAAGCTCAACCAGCCAGAGCACTGGCACGAAAAGCTCAGCGCGCTGGTCGCCGGCCTCAAGCCGAGCTTCCAGGCGGAGCTGGAGACCTATGTCTTCTTGAGCCCGCCCGACCGCACCGCGATCGAAACGCACATGGACGGCTCGCATGTCTTCGTCCTTCAGGTCGCGGGCCGCAAGGACTGGACGGTTGGCCTGCTTGACGAACAGAGCCTGTCTATCTCGGACCGCTACCGCGGCAAGCCGCTGACCGACCAGACATCGCTGCGGGTCACGCTCGAGCCCGGAGACGTGCTCTACATGCCGCACGGTTCGCCGCATCACGCCACCGCGCGTGACGGAAACTCCATCCACGTCGCTGTCACGGTCGAAGAGCCCACCCCCACCGATCTCGCCGAGGTCATGCTCGCCACGGCCGTGGGTGACCCACGCTTCGCGGCCCTGGAAAAGGGCTTCCACACCCGCCATCCCGCCAAGAACGCGGAACTCACCAGGTCCTTCGTGCTCGACCAGGTCGCCAGGCAGTCGTGGTCAGCGGTCCTGGAGAAGACCGTCGAACTGCGGAGGGAGCATTGGAAATAGGGTGGCGGCACTACCTAAGGAACGCGACCAGGGCGCTGTCCATCCCGGCGGCAAGTGACCGCGGGTTCGTCGTGGCCGGCGTGCAGGCGCATGGCATCAGCCAGAGCAGGCCTGTCCTGCTCGATTACCGGGCAAGCCGCACCGTTGGCCCCGAGGAGTTCTCCCTTGCCCGCGTCGTGACGGACGCGAGTTCGCCGGCCACTCTTGACGACGAGCACTATGCGGCCCTCCACCTGCATCGGGGGGACGGCCACCAGGTATGCGTCTTCGGCGCGTCGGCCGATCATCACCACGTCGGCCCGCTGCCCGGCTGCGGCAAGATCGTGTACCACCCCACCATTGGCGGCGTCGCCGGTCTGGTGCCCATCGCCTCGGTCGATCCTTTCCTTGATGCGCAGGTGGACAACATCAACGCGTCGTTGGCCCGGCGGCGCATTCGTGGCTGGCGGCTTGCGCTGGTTCGCATCGGCTCGGGCGAGGTGAGCGAGCTTGCGCTCGCACAGCACGGCGAGCCAGAGATCCGCCTGACGGGTGAGTTGTGGCAGCCAGCGGGCGGGTTGATCCCGGTGGGCGTGGCCCGCGACTTTCCCGACGGGCGCCGGCAGCTCGGCGTGTGCCTGCTGCGCGCGGCCGGCGGCGGGTCCATCGCGCTGTGGGACGACGACTACGACCTGCACGCGGCCGTCCCCGATGACGACGGCGAGCAGTGGGCCTTGCGTGCCTCGACCCGCTGGCACGACGACGCCACGCCGCTGCGCCATGAGCTGTGGTGTTGGAGCGTGGCGGGTCAGCGCAGCCGCAGGGTCCTTGACGAGGGCCGGCAGCAATGGCGTTCGCCGCTCGCCTGGTCAGGCGACCTGCTGCTGGCCGCGCACCAGCGCGAGGGAACGCGTGAGCTCGAGTATTTCAGCGAGGGCGGCTGGCGGCCGGCGAGGCCGGCGCAGCCTCACGAACGGCCGGGCGGGTCGGTCTCGTCAGCGGCGGTTGCCGGTCAGCTGCTCGTCACGATCGAGTCGAGTGTCGCCTCCCCGCCATCGATCCAGGTGCGCCCCTTCCCACCGCGCCCGGATGGCCGCGGTGCAAAGCCATCGGTCAGGTGCGTTGACCAGGTGGCCGAGCCGCCAGTCCGGGCACGTGTCACACGCGCGGTCCACCGCGTAGCGGCGGCCGGCGCCGCGCACCGGACCTCTTCTGTCGCCGTGCTGCCCGCCGATCGGCCGCCGCGCGGCGTCGTGGCGTTCTTTCACGGCGGTCCCACCATGTCCTGGTCGGACTGGAGCTGGCGATGGAACCCGTTGCCGTTCGTCGGCGAAGGGTACGCGGTCATCCTGGTCGACCCGGCCGGCTCTGACGGCTACGGCGAGGAAGCCAGAGCGGTCGCCTGGCGAGGATGGCGGTCTGGCATCGTCCCGAGCGCCGTGGAAGCGCTGCGTCAGGCGCGTCTGCGGCACGGCCTGGTCGATCTCCCCCTGGCCACGATGGGCGGAAGCTTCGGTGGTTACCTGGCCGCCGCCGCAGTCGCTGACGCCGCGGCCGCGTGGCTGCTCCGGCACCGGGATCTGCGCGGCGCCCGCTTCCCCAAGCCCTATGGAAATGCCCGACCTGCCCCCGCCGGCCCGCGGTAGCGGGAGGATGCATGACAAGCGCGGTCACCCTGATATTTCCGCCGCTCATCGAAGCGAGGACTCCACGATCGCGGCGCTGGCCCGTTGGGCGCGCCGCAACAAGGCCGCGTTCTTCGACGAGCACGGCCGTCACTGGATCGGCACCGACCGATTCTGCATGGAGAACGCCTACGCCTACACCTTGGAGATACTGGCCAAGCAGTTCTCCGTCGACCCCGGCGACAGCTGGCTGGAGGCGGGCGGTCTGGACCCACGCGTCACGGAGGTGTACGAGCGGTTCTATCAGCGTGCCCACATCGCCGAGCGGCTTTGCGCGCAGACCCTCCTGGTCGGGATATCGGTTCCGATGGGGCCGCAGCTTGTGCCAAGCCTGTTGCTCGCCTCCCACCTGAAGGCGGCGAGGCCGCAGGTCAAGGTGGTACTCGGCGGACCGACGCTGAGCTCGGCCTGCGGATAAACCTGATCCCAGACCTTCCGTCGACCACCTACGAGGAGGCGTTGGCGGCGCTCGACGACATAGCCCAGGTGGCCGATGCGATCGACAGCGTCAACGTGTTCCCCTTCGAGGCGACCAAGTCCTCCACGGTCGGCCGCGAGCCGGTGAAATTCGGCCTCATTCCGGTGGGAGCCGGCGCACGGCGCGAGCCGGTGTCCGGGCAGGCGCAGTACGCCTTGAATCACTTCAGCAACGTCGATCCGGCGATGACCGATGAACAGCGGTCCGAGGTTCACCGCATATACCGGGAGTTCGCCGCGCGAGTGAACCGCCGCCGCACCGGGGATGCCCGGCTCGAAAGGTCGCCTGAAGCGACCGCCTTCCGGTTCAACCTGGCCGAGATGGATCTGTTCAGTAGCAACGGCAAGGTCATCTGCACACAGGTGCGCAGCCGCGCGCGCCTCGATCCCCGCCGCCGTCGCCGAGTTGCTCGACCCGGGGCTGTCGGGCCAGGCCTTCGACGCCGCGCGGCTGTTCGAGGCCGTCGGCGCCAAGCACGGACAGGCGGTCCTCGACAAGCTGCTCACGCGCGGGGTGCTCGTGCCTGCCTGCCACCCGTGACACTGTTCGCGACTCCGGCCGGCGCGGGAATCCAATACGCTTCACCACAGCATGGCTCAACCAGACACGCTCGCCGTCGGCTGTCGTCAGGGCCGCCCCTCACCGCACCCGCTGGCGATCCTCGCCCTGATCACGGTCGTGGTTGCCCTGCTCGGCGTGCCGGGTGGGCTCGCCTGGGCCGAGATCGCGCCGCGGGCGGCCGTGGTGATCACCGGGCGCGGTGTGGCGCAGGTGGTGAGCCCGGAGACGAAGGCGTTCATCGCCGCCGACGGCTGGTTCTGCATCGTCGGCGTCCTCGCCGGGGTGGTCACCGGGCTCGCCGGGTACCTCACGGCGGTCCGCAGGCACGGTTCCGCCACGGTCGGCCTGGTCGTCGGCGGGCTCGGCGCGTCATTCGTCCAGTGGTGGGTCGGCAGAAACGTTGGGCTCGCGTCGTTCCGCAGCGCGTTGCTGCTCAGCCCAAAAGGCGCGGTCCTGCACGCGCCACTGGTTCTTCGCGCCCACGCCGCGCTGGTGATCTGGCCGCTCACGGCGGCGCTGATTGTCACGCTCGCCGAGCTGGTGGCCGGCCAGCGCGGCGAACCGGCGCCATCCGGCGACCCCTAAAATTGGGGGGTGATTTCCCGAGTTGACTTGCGCGGGTTGCCGCGCGCCGATCTGAGCAGGGAAAAGCTGGCGGCGGTGCTGCCGCGGCCCGCGCTTGACGTCGCCACGGCGATGGAGGTGGTCCGGCCCATTTGCGAGGACGTCCGTCAGCGCGGCGCGGTCGCGATCCGCGAACTGACGGCGCGGCTCGATGGCGTTGACGCCCCGTCCACCGCGGTGCCCGCCGCCGCGCTCGCGCAGGCGCTCCGCGGGCTTGACGCGGCCGTGCGCGCGGCGCTCGACGAGGCGATCAGGCGGACAAGGGCCGTCCACGAGGCGCAGTTGCCGTCGGACAGCGTCACGCGCGTCGCCAACGGCGCTACGGTCACCGAGCGCTATGTGCCGGTCGGGCGGGTTGGCCTGTACGTGCCGGGCGGTTCCGTCAGCTACCCCTCATCGGTCGTCATGAACGTCGTCCCCGCGCAGGTGGCAGGTGTCGGATCGGTCGCCGTCGCGTCGCCGCCCCGTCGCGAGCACGACGGCCTGCCGCATCCGGCGATCCTCGCCGCCTGCGCGCTGCTCGGCGTGACCGAAGTGCATGCCGTCGGCGGCGCGCAGGCGATCGCCATGTTCGCCTATGGCACTGCCGACTGCGCCGCCGCCGACATGGTGACCGGGCCCGGCAACGTCTACGTGGCCGCGGCGAAACGGCTGCTGCGCGGCCGCATCGGCGTCGACGCCGAGGCCGGCCCCACGGAGATCGCGATCATCGCCGACCACACGGCTGACCCCGTGCTTGTCGCGGCGGACCTGATCGCCCAGGCCGAACATGACGAGCTCGCCGCCTGCCTGCACGTCACCCCCGATCACCAGCTTGCCGACCGGGTCGAGGCCGAACTGGCTCGCCAGGTCGAAGCGGCGACCCACCGCAAGCGGGTCGAGGCGGCGCTGCGCGGGCAGTCCGCGCAGGTGCTCGTGGACGACATCGCCGCCGCGCTCATGGTCACCGACGCCTGGGCGCCAGAGCACCTCGAGATGCAGACCGAGCATGCCGCGCGGGACGCCGCGCGGGTGCGCAACGCCGGCGCGGTCTTCGTGGGCCCCTACGCGCCCGTCTCGCTCGGCGATTACCTGGCCGGTTCCAACCACGTGCTGCCCACCGGCGGCACGGCACGGCACACGGCCGGGCTTTCTGTCCTGTCCTTCCTTCGCGGCATCCACGTCGTCGAATGCGGCGCACGCGCGCTGGCCGACGTCGCGGGCCACATTGGCGCGCTCGGCGGCGCCGAGGACCTCACCGCGCACGTCGCGGCGGTCCAGGCGAGGCTGCGATGACCCTGCCCATCCGCGCTGACCTGCGTGGGCGCGAACCCTACGGCGCGCCGCAGCTCGCGGCAGCCGTTCGGCTCAATACCAACGAGAACCCGTACCCGCCGTCGGCACGGCTGATCGCCGCGATCAGCGCGGCCGTCGCCGAGGCCGCGGCGACGCTCAACCGCTACCCCGACCGCGACGTCGCCGAGCTGCGCAAAGATCTTGCCGACTATCTCGGGCACGGCCTGACCAGCCGCCACGTGTGGGCGGCCAACGGCTCCAACGAGGTCATACAGCAGCTTCTGCAGGCGTTCGGCGGGCCGGGCCGGGTAGCGCTCGGGTTCGAGCCGTCCTACTCGATGCACCCCATCATCGCGCGGACGACGGGCACCACGTGGGTCGGCGAAGGCCGCGGCGAGGACTTCGCGCTGTCCGCGGACCGCGCGGTCGCCGCGGTCCGCGGCCTTCGGCCGGACCTCGTCTTCCTGACCTCACCGAACAACCCCACCGGCGCCGCGCTGCCGGTTAAGGTGATCGAGGCGGTGTGTGACGTGGCGCCCGGCATGGTCGTGGTCGACGAGGCGTACGCGGAGTTCGCGCGGGATGACACGGTCGGCGCGCTGACGCTGCTGCCCGGCCACCAGCGGCTTGTGGTCACGCGAACCATGTCCAAAGCGTTCGCGATGGCGGGCGTGCGGCTCGGCTACCTGGCCGCGGACCCGGCGGTGATCGATGCGCTGCTGCTTGTCCGGCTGCCCTACCACCTGTCGGCTGTCACCCAGGCCGTCGCCCGCGCAGCGCTGGTGAACGCCGGTGAGCTGCTCGAGGCGGTGGCGGCGTTGCGGATGGAGCGTGACGCGACGGTGGCCTGGCTGCGCGGCCGCGGATTGGCGGCGGCCGACTCCGATGCCAACTTCGTGCTGTTCGGCGAATTCGCCGACCGGCGCGCCGTCTGGCAAGGCCTGCTCGATCACGGCGTGCTTGTGCGTGAAGTGGGACCGGCGGGCTGGCTGCGCGTGAGCATCGGCACCCCGGCCGAGATGGCGCGCTTCCGGCGCGCGCTCAGCGATGGCATGGCGAGAGGCGGAGGCGGGGTATGAGCAGGACGGGGCGCGCAGAGCGGGTCACCAAGGAGACGCGGGTCACGGCGGAGCTTGATCTGGATGGCGCCGGGCGCTGCGACATCTCCACGGGGGTGCCGTTCTTTGATCACATGCTCGCGCAGTTGGGCAAGCACGGCGGCCTGGACTTGGCGGTGCGCGCGAGCGGCGACACCGAGGTCGACGCGCACCACACGGTCGAGGACACCGCGATCGTCCTCGGCCAGGCGCTGCGCATGGCGCTCGACGACAAGGCGGGGATACGCCGCTTCGGCGACGCGCTCGTGCCGCTCGATGAGGCGCTGGCGCAGGCGGCGGTGGACCTGTCCGGGCGGCCGTACGTCGTACACGACGAGCCGGCCGGAATGGCGCCGCTGATCGGCACCTATGACACGACCCTGACCAGGCACATATTCGAGTCGCTCGCTTTCAGCGCGGCGATCTGCCTGCACGTGCGCGTGCTGGCCGGGCGCAACCCGCATCACATCGTCGAAGCGCAGTTCAAGGCGGTCGCCCGCGCGCTGCGTGACGCGGCGGCGGCCGACGCGAGCGCCGGAGTGCCGAGCACCAAGGGCGTGCTGTGAGCCGGCCCAGCCGGCCGGCGGTCGCCGTCCTCGACTACGGGTCGGGCAATCTCCGGTCCGCCTGCCGCGCTCTGGCGAGAGCCGGCGCGGATGCCGAGGTGACCGCCGAGCACGACGTGGCGCTGAACGCGGGCGGGCTCGTCGTGCCCGGCGTGGGCGCCTTCGCCGCGTGCATGGCCGGGCTGCGCGAAACGGGCGGCGACCAGCTGATCGCGAAACGTCTGGCCGCCACCCGGCCCGTTCTTGGCATCTGCGTCGGGATGCAGATCCTCTTCAGCACCGGCGCCGAGCACGGCATGATCACAGACGGCTGCGGCCACTGGCCGGGAACCGTCGAGCGGCTCGACGCGCCCGTGCTGCCGCACATGGGCTGGAACACGGTGGACCCAGCCCGCGGCTCGGTGCTCTTCGCCGGGATCGACGCGGGCGCGATGTTCTATTTCGTGCACTCGTACGCGGTGCGCCGTTGGGGCCGCGACGGCGGGTCATCGCCGGTCCGGCCCACGGCCGCGGCGCCGCCACGGGTCTCGTGGGCTGAACACGGGCGGCGTTTCGTCGCCGCGGTGGAGGACGGGGCGCTCGCGGCGACCCAGTTTCACCCAGAGAAGTCAGGCGACGCGGGCGCCGCGCTGCTCCGCAACTGGCTAGAGAACCTCTGAGCATGGCGCTGACCCTGCTGCCCGCGGTGGACGTGTCCGATGGCCGGGCGGTCCGGCTCGTTCAGGGCGTGGCCGGCACCGCCACCTCCTATGGTGATCCCCTGCAGGCCGCGCTCACCTGGCAGCGCGGCGGCGCGACCTGGATCCACCTGGTTGACCTCGACGCCGCGTTCGGCCGCCGCGCCAATCACGAAATGATCGCCGACGTGGTGAGAAAGCTCGACGTCGATGTCGAGCTTTCCGGCGGAATCCGCGACGACGACTCGCTCGTCGCCGCGCTCGCCACCGGCTGCTCGCGGGTCAACATCGGGACTGCGGCGCTGGAGAACCCGGGCTGGGTCGCCAAGATCATCGCGAGGCACGGCGACAGGATTGCCGTCGGCCTTGATGTCCGTGGCTCGCGGCTGGCGGCGCGAGGCTGGACCTCCGAGGGCGGCAGCCTGCGCGACGTTCTGCGCCGGTTGGACAGCGACGGGTGCCCGCGATATGTCGTCACGGACGTGACCAGGGACGGCACGATGCGCGGGCCCAACCTGGAACTGCTGCGCGAGGTGACCGGCGCCACCCCGCGGCCCGTGATCGCCAGCGGTGGCGTGGCAAACCTGGATGATCTGCGCGCGATCGCCGCTCTCACCCCGCTCGGGGTGGAGGGCGCCATTGTGGGCAAGGCCCTGTACGCCGGCGCCTTCACCCTCACTCAAGCGCTGGAGGCAGTGGCCGGATGACAGCACAACGGATCTCGTCGGGGACACCATGGGAGCCGGTGGTCGGCTACAGTCGCGCCGTCGCCGCGGGCGAGTACGTGTTCGTCAGCGGATGCACGTCGGTCCTGGACGGAAAGCTCGTCCATGAGGGCGACGCGTATCACCAGACGGTGCAGGCGATCGCCAACGTCTCCACCGCGCTCGACCGGCTCGGTTTCGAGATCGCCGACGTCGTGCGCACCCGGATCTTTGTCACCGACATCACCCGGTGGCAGGAATACGGCCGCGCGCACGGCGAAGCGTTCGGCGCGTCCAAGCCAGCGACCACGATGGTGGAGGTGTCACGCCTGGTCGATCCGCGGATGCTGGTCGAGGTCGAGGCCGTCGCCTACCGGCAGGGCGGCAGCGGCGCGAGCCGGCTGCTTCCCGACTCACCTCCGCAGGCGTTCGCATGACCGTCGCGGTTCGGGTGATTGCCTGTCTCGACGTCGCCGGGGGACGGGTGGTGAAAGGGGTCAACTTCCGCGGCTTGCGCGACGCGGGCGATCCCGTGGAGCTGGCTGGCGCCTATGGCGAGGAGGGCGCAGACGAGCTGGTGTTCCTTGACATCACCGCGTCGAGCGGCGGCAGGGACACCATGTACGACGTGGTCGCCGCCACGGCGGGAGAGGTCTTCATCCCGCTGACCGTGGGTGGAGGGGTGCGCAGCACCGCCGATGTGGACCGTCTCCTGCGCGCGGGCGCCGACAAGGTGGCGCTCAACACCGCGGCCGTCGCCCGGCCCGGCCTGCTCGGCGAGGCCGCCGCCAGATTCGGCTCGCAGTGCGTTGTGCTGTCGATTGATGCCCGCCGCGCGGTCGGCCCGAGCACCGGTTTCGAGGTCACCACGCACGGCGGCCGGCGCGGCACCGGCATCGACGCGGTCGAGTGGGCGGCCCGCGCGGCG
>WNGF01001124.1_pt1 | contig 57084 bp, 53 predicted proteins | sample 5400641 | NCBI WGS metagenome assembly WNGF01 (sample SAMN13153371, study PRJNA577476) | soil metagenome | isolation source: 80 cm soil or saprolite under grassland replicate 2 | place: USA:California | collected 2016-06-15
GGGCGCCCAGCGTGGATTTCCCGCTCCCCGTCGGGCCGACCACGGCGACCATGGTGCGCTCCGGCACGCGGAAGCTCACCCGGGAAAGCGCCGCGCCCCGCCCCTCGTAGGAGAACGTCAAGCCGCTGAACTCGATGCCGCCGACGGGCAGCACGCGCGGCTCGGCACGAGAGGACGGAGCCTCCGTCCGGTCGGAGGCGGGCATCGCGGTGCGGCTCTCCGCAGTCGGCCGCGTGTCGAGGATCTCCGCAACACGCTGCATCGAGGCGAGGCCGCGCCTGACATTGGCCAGCGTCCAGCCGAGAGCGATGGTCGGCCAGGCCAGATGGGCGAGATAGCCGTTGAAGGCCACGAAGGCGCCAAGGGTGATGCGGCCGTCCACCACGGCCTTGCCGCCCAGCCAGAGGATGATCAGGGCGCCGAGCCCCGAGATCAGTCCCATGAGCGGCGACGAGACGGCCTGGGTCCGCGCGAGCCCGACGCTGCGCGAGAGGTATTCCCGGTTCAGCTGCTCGAACTCGGCGATTTCCCGGTCTTCCATGGTATAGGCGCGCACCACCGGCATTCCCGCCAAGTTCTCCTGCACCTTGGCGGAGAGGACGCCGAGCTGCTCCTGGACCGCCGTCGAGCGCGCATCCACGTCCTGGTTGAAGCGCTTCGCGATGAGGATCAGGAACGGGAAGGGCGTCATGGCGTAGAGCGTGAGCCACGGATCGATGAGCCACATGGCGCCGATCGTGCCGAGGAAGGTGAGCGACGTCCCCACCAGCATCACGCTCCCGAAGCCCGCGAATGCCCGGAGGGCGGCGATGTCGTTGGAGGCGCGGGACATGAGATCGCCGGTGCGATGGCGGTGGTAGAACGCCGGCGGGAGCGTCTGAAGGTGCGCGTACAGGTCGGCTCGGACGTCGTGCTCCACCCACTGCCCCGCGCCCAGGATGGTGAAACGCGAGCCGAGCCGGGCGAGCCCGTGCCCCGCGGCCAGGAGCAGGATGATGAGGACGTAGGGCCCCAGCACGGCGTCGCGGCCGTGCCGCCCGAGGGCGTCCACGGCGCTCTTCACCGTCCACGGGATGCTCAGGGAGAACGCGGCCGCCAGCAGAAGACATACCATCCCCGCCGCGTAGCGCCGCCGGTAGCGATCGAGATACCCAAGGAGCCGGCGAGACGGTGACACCGACTCAGTATAGATCAGGACGCGAGAGCCGGACGGGCTGACTCAGGCGGAGAGGCACGGCGCGCCGTCCAGATACGGACGGAGGGCCGCATACACCGCGAACAGCATGGGCGTCGGGACGCCGTAGCGCTCGCCGAGCCGGACCGCATGCCCGTGGAGCGCCTGCAGCTCGAGCCGCTTGCCGTGGGCGAGGTCGTGATACAGGGACGTGTAGGCGTTGGATCCGACCGCGTCGAGCGTCTGTAGGCAGGTGTCGACGATGCCCTCGTCCAGCCCCGCCCCCGCGGCACGGCCGAGCGCCGCCATCTCCTCGAGCAAGAGCCGGTACATCCGCCGCGTCTCCGGGACCTGCCGAAGCACGCCGGCCGGCAAGCGCGTGAGCGCCGTCATGCCGGCGTGAGCCGCGAGAAACACGTACTTCTCCCAGAGGGTGCGCACCATGCCGGGCGAGATCTCCGCGGGGATGGCGGCGCGCGCGCACGCGGCGAGAAACGCCCGCGCACGCTCGGTCTCCTCGCCGTGCATCTCGCCGAAGATGATCCGGCCGAGCAGCGCGTGGCTGATCACGCCGGGCGCCTCGATGGTGGCGAAGACCTGGGCGACTCCGCCCATGACATGCCCGGGCCCCAAAATCCGCGCCAGCTTGTCCTCGTTGTCCACGCCGTTCTGGATCGAGAGGACGCCGGTGTGGGGCCCGACCGCGGGGCGGATGGTCTCCGCCGCGCTCTCGGTATCGTAGGACTTGACGCAGAAGAGGACCATCTCGGCCGGCGGCAGCCCGTCCACCCGCTCGACCGCCGGAGACCGCACCACCCACTCGCCCTCGATAGCGGAGCGCACGCAGAGCCCATGCTCGCGGATGGCGGCCAGATGGGCTTCGCGGGCCACGAAGGTCACGTCCTCTCCCGCGCGGGCGAGCTTGGCCCCGAAGTAGCCGCCGGTGCCTCCCGCCCCCATCACGACGATGCGCACCCCCGTCTCCGCCTTCCTATCCCTCGCGCCAGGACGATCAATAGGGTCCGGATGCCAGGCGGCGAGGAAGCCCTTTTCGTCGCCCTGGCTACCACCAGCCGCGGCGCTTGAAGTAGTAGATGAGCCCGGCGGCGACGGCGCCCATGAGCCCAAGCGCCCCCGGGTAGCCGTAGCTCCACCCGAGCTCCGGCATGTGCGCGAAGTTCATGCCGTAGATACTGGCGATGAAGGTCAGCGGGATGAAGAGCGTCGCGATCACCGTGAGCACCTTCATCACCTCGTTGAGGCGCTGGTTCTGCGTCGCGAGGTAGATCTCCATGACCGATGACGCCGTCTCCCGATCCGTCTCCACGATCTCGAGCGCTTCCAGGGCATGGTCGTAGCAGTCGCGGAGGAACAGTCGCGTCTCCGGCGTGATCAGCGTGGACTCCTCGCGCCCCAGCGCGACCACCGCCTCGCGCATGGGCCAGATGGCCCGCCTGACCGTCAGGAGGTCGCGGCGCAGCGCCTGGACCCGCGGCAGGACGAGGCCGCCGCGCTCGAGGATGCACTCGTCCTCCAGCTGCTCCAGCCGCTCGCCCAGGCTCTCCAGCACGGGGAAGTACCCGTCCACCACGGCGTCGATGAGCGCGTAGGTCAGATGGTCGGCTCCGGCCACGCGGAGCCGGCCGCGGGACTGGCGGATGCGCTCGCGTACCCCCTCGAACACGTCGCCGTCCGGCCGTTCCTGGACGGTGATCGCGTAGGACGCGCCGAAGAAGAGGCTCACCTGCTCCTCCTCGATCTCCGGTGTCAACCGGAGCATGCGCAGGATGAGCAGGTAATGGTCCCCGTAGGCTTCGACCTTCGGGCGCCGGGGGACATTGAACACGTCCTCCAGAGCCAGCGGGTGGAAATGAAGCCGCTCGCCGAGCCGCGCCAGCACCTCCGGCTGCCCGAGACCGTCCACGTTGATCCAGGTCACGCCGGGCCGCGCGAGCCACTCCAGGCACTCCTCCACCGTCTTGGTCTCACTCTCGGACATCCCTTCCGGGGTGTAGTGCATGACGGTGATCCGAGCGGGTGCCCGGAACACGGACTCGGGGGGCATGAGCGTGCCCGGCGTCGTGCCCGGGCGCACCCGCGGCATGCGGGGCCGGCGCCCGCCGAGCAGGCGCCTGATCATCACCTGTTGTCGCTTCCACTGACTCGGCATACGCGCCCGATCGCCACTCCCGACTTCTGCGCTCACGCGGTGGAGCCGCCGACGTCCTCGCCGACGGAGCTTGGCAACTCGTAGCGCGCGCGACCTACGACCAGCCTTGCCGGCCCACCTTCCTCGTCGTACTCCACATGCTGGAGAAGCTGGTACGCCGCGGCGCGGCTGAGCCGCGCCTCGAAGCGCGCATCCTTGACCCGGCAGTAGGGCGCGCCGTCGGCGCCGAGCCGGAGCGTTGCCGGCGCGAGAGGCTCCCGGCCCAGATCGTTGAGGGTCATCATCAAGCGCTCGCCTTCGCGCTCCACCCGCAGGATGACGAACGGCGTGTTTTCCACTTCTACCGGCACCCGCACGGGCCCGATCTGCAGGTAGTGGCCCTGGGCATCCACGTTAAGGTTACCGCGCAGGTTGGCGAGGATTCCGAGGTGGGTCACCTCCTCCCCATCGTGGAGCCACGCGCCGTCGCGATTGATCCGGAGCCGCGGCGGCGTCCACGTCGACGGGTCCGGCGTCGCCATCACGGAAACGTCGCGGCGCAGAAGCTCACCGCCCCGTGCGGGTCGGGCCACTGGCTGTACCGGAGCAGGCGCCCCCCTGCCCCGGGCAGCGCCCGGAGGAGCGTGTAGATGGGCGAGAGCCCACAGATCCGCCGGCTGTCGCCGTCGTGGGCCACCGACGCGAAGAACCCGGTGGGATCCCCCGCCGTGACCGCCTCGAGCATGCTCAGGTCGGCGGCCGCCACGGCCTGCAGCGACTCTCGCGTATTCGCCTCCGGGTCACCGAAGCGCGGGCCGACGTGGGCCAGGTCCACCCCGGCGATGAGGCACACCTGGCGACGGGACGCGGCCATGGCCTCGAGCAGCGCATCGATGAAGCGGGGCACGCGCGGGTCGCGCTCGGGGTCGCCGCGGGTCCAGACGGCCTCGTGCAAGTAGGACGCGAGCACGGGCAGGATGGAGAACGGTCGCCGCGCTCCCAGCACGTGACGGAGCATGACGGCCTGGAACTCGATGGAGTGCTCGTTCCGGTGGGCCGTCTCGGAGCTCAGTAGGTCAGCGCCGTAGCGCCGGCTCAGCTCCCCGAAGAAGTCGCGATCCACCGGCACGGCGCCGAGCGGCGTGTCGTAAGGCTTGAGCGTGACGGCGAAGGGGTCCTCCATGCCGGCATGGCAGGTCCCGAGGATGACGAAGAGGTCCGCGTCCGACCGCTCGAGCAGCTCGCGATACGCCCACGCATAGACGGGGCCGCCCCGGTGGAAGTCGATGTGCGGGGCGATGAGCCCTCTCAACGCCGGCGAAGCGGTCCCCACCGCGCGATCACCCGGCGATCCCGGGCCCTCGGGATGAGTGAAGAACTCCTCGATCTGCGCGGCTAATACCTCCGCCTCGCCCGCGTACGCGCCTCCCGCGTGGACGGCGGGCCTCACGGGGCTCAGTCGGAAGGCCTCCTCGATGGCCCGGCGGCGCTCTTCGAACCGCTCGCTCGCGAGGAACCCGGCTTCGTCAAGACTCTCGATGAGCCCGCCGATCTGCTCGGTCGTCGGCGACTGGCCGTAGCGGCTCCGGAGAATCCCCTGGATCTGGGTCACCGAATGCTCGCCGTCGAAGAGCGAGACCAGGTCGAGCAAGGGGAGCGGGAACACCACGATCTGATCGGTCAAGCCGGCGGGATCCCGGAGCGCCACGAGTGGCTCACCATCCTGCTCGATCGGAAACGCCTCGAGCATCCGAAGTCGTGGTTTCTCACTCACCGTGGAGCCCTTTGAAACCGCATCGCGCGCGGAGCCGGCGGGAGGGGCAGACCCGCCAGCACCGCCGTCAGCCCTAGGCTTCGAGATAGTTCAGAGCTGATGCAGCGTAAATCCTCGCCGCGTCGACGACTTCGGCTACCTCGACATACTCGTTCACTTGGTGAGGGATCATCCGGTTGCCCGGCCCGCAAGTCACGATGGGAATCCCCAGCTCCATCCTGAGCACCGTCCCATCCGTCGAGCCCGGGACTCCCCCGTACCTGGGCGCGCGCCCGGTCGCCTGGCGCACCCCACGGACCATGGACCGGACCACCGGCTCGGCGCGGTCCACGCGCGTCGCGAGCCGGAAGGGATTCACCAGCTCCCACTCCACCTTGGCGCCGGGATGCGTCTGCGCCGCTCTCGCGCAGAGCTGCTCCAGCTCGCCACGGATGCCGTCGGCGTCGATGCCGGCGGTGACCCGGATATCCAGGGTCAACTCGGCCAACGCCGGAATCACATTGGACTGCGGGACACCGACACCGCTAGGCGGGCCCTGGATGATGGTCGGCGTCACCGTGGCAGGCCGCAGATAGCGGCTTCGCTCGCAGCGCTTGCGCAACCGCTTCTGGAGGCCCGCCGCCTCGCGCAGGATCACGCCGAGGCAGGCGATGGGATTCACGCCCGCCTCGGGCATCGCGCCGTGGGCCATCTGGCCGCGCGCGCGGAAACGCGCCCAGACCACGCCGCGCTGCTCGAGGCACAGCTCGTTCTCCTCGGGCTCGCAAATGATGGCCGCGTCCAGCTCGCGGCCGATGGGAGTGCCCACGAGGTGCCGGACGCCCCTCATCCCGTCCTCCTCGTCTACGAGGGCGCCGACCACGAGCTTGCCGCGCGGCATGACGCCCGCCCGCTTGAAGGTCGCCGCCGCCACCATGGCTGCCGCCAGCCCGCTCTTCATATCGGCGGCGCCACGGCCGTAGATGCGCCCGTCCACCAGGTCGGCGCCGAAGGGCGGCCACGACCAGTCGGCCGGATCTCCCTCGGTCACGACGTCGGTATGGCCTTCGAAGAGGAGGCTCTTGCCTCCCGGCCTCTTCTCGCCGATCCAACCGATCACGTTGGGCCGGCCCGGCGCTACCTCCTGCACCTCGACCTCGAATCCTTCGCGGCGCAGCCAGGTCTCGACCAAGGCCGCAACCCGGGCCTCGGTGCTCTCGGGATCCCCCGGCCGGTAGACGCTCGGGATGCGGACCAGGGCGCGCGCCAGCTCCACGACCTCGTCGGCATCGATCTGCTTGAGGACCTGAGCGAGCGCGGCCACAGCGGGAGCGGGCGCTATTCCAGTGGGAACGACAAGATGACCGCGTCCAGGCGGATCACGCGATGCTCTTCTCCGCCGATGTAGAAGTAATGCCCTTCCACCTCTTCGGGATTCTCTTCGAAGGCCACGATCGAGCGCAGCGGCGGCATCTCGCGAAAGGCATTCGCCCCCTCGTCGAAACCGTCGCCACGACCGACGACTTCGCCGTAACGGATGGGCGAACCCTTCGGGCAGTGCACACGCACATCGGCCGGCGCGTCTGCGAGAAGTCGGACGAGCAGGTTGATGCCGTACACCTGGAACTGGATGTCTGCCATGGGACCCTCTGGTGGTGAAGTTGGCTCCATACTACCACAGCTCCTACTCGGTCTCGGCCGCCTCAGAACGCCGCACCACCCAGACGGTCAGCAAGAGCGCGACCAGGATGAGGACCCAACCTCGCCACGGGCGTCCGACGAAAAGCTGGCCAGTGCCGAAGAGGCCGAGATACACGATGGCGCAGCCTACCGCCCATCGGAGCAAACCGATGTAGCCCGACCCTTCTTCCTCGGCGGTGCCGACCACCTCGACCCAGCCGCGACCGCCCGGACGCACGCGCTCATAGAACCGCTTCAGGTGCTCCATGGGCTCCGGCGCGGTGAGATGGGTCACCACGAGCCAGGTCATCGTCGTGCCCGTCACGGTCAGCAGCATGAGCCAGGCAAAGCCGCGCGGGCTGTCGGCGTCGAGCCCCACGCCGAACTGAAGCCCGAGCGAGAAGGCGAAGGCGGCGATCATGGCCGACACTTCCGACCACGCGTTGATCCGCCACCAGTACCAGCGCAGGAGATAGACCAGGCCGGTGCCGGCGCCGATGGCGAGGAGGAACTTCCACGCGCCCTCCACCGACTTGAGGTGATAGGTGATGATCCCCGAGACCGCCATGAGTCCCACCGTGGCCCAGCGGCCGACGGCGGCGTAATGGGCGGGGGTGGCGTCGATGCGGACATAGCGGCGATACACGTCGTTGAGCAGGTAGGAGGCTCCCCAGTTGAGATGGGTCGAGATGGTGGACATGTAGGCCGCGAAGAACGCCGCCAGGATGAAGCCGCGCCAGACGGGCGGCAGATAGTCGACCATCATCTTCACGTAGCCTTCCTCGGGATTGGCGAGGCCGGGGTAGATGAGCATGGAGGCAAGGGCCACCAGGATCCACGGCCACGGCCTCAGCACGTAGTGCGCGATGTTGAACCAGAGCGCCGCCAGGAAGGCATGACGCTCGTTCTTCGTGGCCAGAATGCGCTGGGCGACGTAGCCGCCGCCGCCCGGCTCCGCGCCCGGATACCACGACGCCCACCAGTTCACCGCCACGTAGACGAAGAACGTGAGCGCCGGCATCCACGTGGCATCGGGCTCGGGCAGTAGTGCCAGCGGCGAGGCGCTCGGGAACCTGGTGTTGAGCCCCACCTCGAGTCCTGGGAGACCACCCACCGCCTGGAGCGCGAAGACCGCCAGGGCGACGGAACCCGCCATCGCGAGGGCGAACTGGAAGAAGTCGGTCACCACCACGCCCCAGAGGCCGGACAGGGTCGAGTAGAAGGCGGTGACCACGAAGAGGCCGATGGTCGCCTTCCATTTCCCGACCCCGAGGGTGAGACCCAGGATGGTGGCCATGGCGTGGGTCACCCAGCCCATGATAATGCAGTTGATGGGGACCGCGAGATAGCAGGCGCGGAAGGCGCGGAGGAAGGCCGCCGGGCGGCCGGAGTACCGGATCTCGGAGAACTCGGCGTCGGTCATCACCGCCGCGCGCCGCCAGAGGCGCGCGTAGAAGAACACGGTGAGCATGCCGCTCATCACGAAGGACCACCAGAGCCAGTTCCCCGCGATGCCATGCTTGACGGTGAGCCCCGTGACGGCCAGCGGCGTGTCCGCGGCGAACGTCGTCGCGACCATGGACGTGCCGGCCAGCCACCAGGGCAGCTTGCGGTCGGAGAGGAAGTACTCCTCGGCGCTCTCGCCCGCGCGCCGCGTGTAGACGAGCCCCACGACCAGCGACAGCGCGAAGTAGAGGGCGATGACCACCCAGTCGAGCGGCGTGAGGATCACCGCTCGAGCCCCGGTAGCGCCGGCTGATCACGCGCTATCTCGATCCCCTCCAGCTTAGCCTCCACCCGGTCGAGGGCGGCGCCCGCCTCGTCGTACTTGTTCCGGGCATTGGTGAGGTGCTTGCCGACGACGTCGAAGGGGTCCCGGAACTTGTCGAGGTCGCCCCTGAGGCGCGCGAGGCGGGCCTGGATCTCCCGGGCGTCCTTCTCGATCTGGAGCCCTCGGAGCCCGAGGACGATGACCTGGAGATAGGCGTACAGGGTGTTCGGCGAGACGGGGATGACGTGCCGTCCCATGGCGTAGGTGGCGGGCGAATCCTCCTCAACGCCCTCGTCCTTCACGATGATCTCGTAGTAGACGTTCTCGGCCGGGATGTACATGAGGGCGAAGTCGAAGGTCCCCTCGTCGGGCAGGATGTAGCGCTTGGCGATCTCGTCCACCCGCGCCTTCACGTCGCGCGCGAAGGCGCGCCGGAGCTGCCGCCGCCTGTCCTCCTCCGTCTCCTCGAGCAGCCGCCGGAAGTTCTCGAGTGGGAACTTCGCGTCCACCGGGACCAGTCGGCCGCCGATCCTGACCACGGCGTCCACGCGGTCTCCGGTCGAGAAGGCGTACTGCAGCTCGTAGTGCTCCCGCGGCAGCATCTGGCCGAGCAGGCTCTCGAGGAAGCTTTCGCCGAGCCCGCCGCGGACCTTGGGGGAACGCAGGATCTGCTCGAGGCCGGCGATGTCCTTCCCGATGTCGAAGACCCGCTGGGTGACCTCACCGAGCTTGCCCAGGCTCCCCTGCACCGCGCCCATGACCTGGCTCACGTGCTGGAGCTCTCGCTGGACCCCCGTCCCCACCTGCCCCATCTGCGCCGCCATCTGGGTCGTGAACTGCTGGAGCTCCTGGCGCACCGAGGTGAGCGTCTCCGACTGCGCCTGCCGCGCCTCGTCGCGGGCGGTCTCGATCTCCCGGTAGAGGAGGAGCAGGGCCTGATCCGGCTGGCTCCGCGCCGTCTCAATCTCCTTGAGCCGGCCCGCCACCCGCCAGAGCGCGAGGGCGGTGAGGACCACCACGACCGCGAACAGGACGAGCACGAGCGTGCTCCCGTCCATCAGCGTCGTCCTCTCCAGTGGCGGCACACGGGCCGGAGCCCGCACGGCCCGCAGACCTGCGCGTCGCGCCGGTTCAGGCACTGGCCCGACATCCGCTTGTGGCAGAGGGGGAAGTCGTACTTCACCGGATCACGCGGATCCAGAGCGCGCAGGCGCGCGGTGATTTCCTCGGCCATCTTCCAGCTCCGGCTCCGCCGGCGCGTGAGCCCGATGGAGCGCGCCATGTTCTCGATATGCGTGTCCACGGGGATCAGGAGCGCCCGGGGCGGGATCTCCGTCCAGAGCCCGAAGTCCGGTGGCTCCCGCCGCACCATCCACCGCAGGTAGAGGTGCAGGCGCTTGCAGGCGCCGCCGGTGGAGGGGCGAGGGAACCAGTGCCGGTAGCCGTAGGAGAGCCGGTTGCGCGGGAACACCGCGGACAGGTCCTGGGCGCGGAAGCCCTCCACGAAGCGCTCGAGGGCGGGGCCGACGTCGCGATCTCCCGGAGAGAAGCCCGCCGCGAAGAACGCCCGGAGCGAGCCGTTATCGATCAGGATTCGTTGTGCGGCCAGGCAGAAGGCGAGAACGTCGCGCGCGCGGTTGAACCGGTAGTGGAAGCCGTCGAACGCGCGGCTGTGCTGCGTCAGGTCGAAGCCCAGCACGAAGCGAGCAGGAGAATCCCCCATGCGCGCGAGCGCCCACTCGACCCAGGGGCCGAACAGGTCCACGCGGCCATAGGCCATGCACGCGGCAAACAGACCGACGACCTCGCGGTCGGCGGGGCCCGGGTAACGCAGCGGATAGCGGATGGCGTCGAGGTCGGCGCGCGCGGCCCAGTCGGCGTCGCGGTACAGCCGCTCCAGCGGTGCCTTCAGCCGGGGTATGGAAGGCATCCACGAGCCTCTGTCCCCGCATTCTAGCACGGCGGCTTGCCCTCTCCCGCCGAGCGTTGCTATGATCCGGGCCAGCATGATCAAGGTCGGCATCGTGGGCATGGGCGTGATCGGCACTCATATCGCCAAGGCCATCTCGAACGGGATCCCGCGAGTCACGCTGGCCGGGGTCAGCGTCCGCACCGCGACCACGGCCGGGAGCTTTCCCGCCTTTCCGCTAGACGAGCTGATTCAGCGCTCGGACCTGATCGTGGAGGCGGCAACCCAGGCGGCCCTCAAGGAGTTCGGCCCCGCCGTCCTGTCTGCCGGCAAGCACCTCATGGTGCTCTCGGTGGGGGGACTGGTCGGCGTGCTGGACGAGTGGGCGCGTCTGGCCGAGAAGCGCCGCTGCCGGATCCTGGTTCCATCCGGCGCCATCGCCGGGCTCGACGGCGTGAAGGGCGCGCGCGAGGGCGCCATCACCTCGGTCACCATGGAGACGCGCAAGCCCCCTCGCGCGCTGGCGGGCGCGCCCTATATCGCCGAGCAGCGCATCGACCTCGACACCATTCGGGGAGAGACCCTGATCTTCGAGGGCCCCGCGACGCAAGCCGTGAGCGCCTTCCCCGCCAACGTCAACGTGGTGGCGGCGCTCTCGCTGGCGGGTCTCGGTCCCGAGCGCACGCGCATCAAGCTCTTCGCGGTTCCGGGCCAGGAGGTGAACCAGCACCGCATCACCATCGAGGGCGAGTTCGGCCGCCTCCGGATCGAGGTCGAGAACGTGCCGTCGGACAACCCGCGCACCGGCAAGCTCTCCTACCTCTCGGCCATTGCCATGCTGAGGGAGCTGGGCGCCTCGGTCCAGGTCGGGAACTAGACAGCGCCCGATGATTCGGAGTGGTAACGAACGCCGCTACGCCACGCGTGTGCAATCACTCCAAATCGTGGGGGCCTATTTAGAGATTCGCCGGCGAGCCGACGTCAGCGCCAGCCGCCAAGGGAGTGCTGAGGTAACGCTCGCCGGTCGAACAGGCCACGGTGACGATCAGCTTGCCTTTGTTTTCCGGCCGCTTGGCCACCTCGATGGCGGCCCAGACGTTTGCGCCCGACGAAATTCCGGCGAGAATGCCTTCTTCCTTCGCGAGACGACGCGCCATTGCGAACGCGTCATCGTTGGTGACCTGGATGCACTCGACAATCTGCGGGTTCCCCTGCTCATCTCTCAGGTGGAGGTTCTTCGGAACAAAGCCGGCACCGGTACCCTGGATCTTGTGCGGACCCGGCTTGACCGGCTGACCGGCCAGGGTCTGGGAGATTACGGGCGAATCCTTTGGCTCGACGGCGATGGCTTGAAAGGAAGGTTTGCGCGGCTTGATGAGTTCATAACAGCCAGTGATGGTGCCGCCGGTGCCGACCGCCGCCACCAAGATGTCAACCTGGCCGGCCGTGTCGTTCCAGATTTCTTCGGCCGTGGTCGTCTTGTGAATCTCGGGGTTGGCCGGATTTTCGAACTGCTGGGGAATCCACGAGTTGGGCGTCTCCTTTGCCAACTGCTCGGCCCGTGCGATGGCGCCCTGCATTCCCTCGGCTCCGGGAGTGAGGACGAGCGTGGCCCCGAGCATCGCGAGCAGCGCCCGCCGCTCCAGGGACATGGTCTCCGGCATCGTGAGGGTGAGCGTGTACCCCTTGGCGGCCGCGACAAACGCCAGCGCGATGCCGGTATTGCCGCTCGTCGGCTCGATGATCACCGTGTCCTTCTTGAGCACTCCGCGCTTCTCCGCGTCTTCGATCATCGCCATGCCAATACGGTCCTTCACGCTCCCGAGCGGATTGAAGAACTCGCACTTCAACAGGATCGCCGCCGGCACGCCGGCGGTGACCCGGTTCAAGCGGACGAGCGGGGTGCGCCCGACGGTCTCGATGATGTTGTTGTGGATGCGACCGGCCGTCATCCTAATGTCCCTCAGGGGGCGATTCCGCCTTCGCCACTCCCTGCGCTCGGCTTCCGGTCCGTTCCAGATGGAACCGTCAACGTCACGCTGGTCCCTTTGCCCGGGGCGCCCGTGATGAGGAGCTTGCCCCCCAGGAGGAGGGCGCTCTCGCGCATGGCCAGGAGCCCGAGGGATTTCGGATCGGCGATCTCCCGGTCAGTGATCCCCCGGCCGTCATCCTCCACGGTCAGGAGGAGGCCATCCGCCTCCTTCTCCAGGCCGACGGTGACGTGGGAGGCCCCGGCATGGCGCGCGACATTGCCCAGGGTCTCCTGGAAGATGCGGAACATCGTCGTGCGCCGCTCTCGATCCAGATCGAGTCCCTCGAGACTCGACTCGAACTGACACTCAATGCCCGTTCGCGCTTGAAACCGCCGCGCCTCCCAGTCGAGGGCAGCCCCCAGCCCGAGAGTATCCAGGACGCCCGGGCGCGAGGCGCTCGCAATCTGGAGCGCCGATTTCATGGCGATGTCAAGGAGCGTCAGCATCTCTTTCGTTTTCGCCCGCAGGGCGACCCGCCCTTCCGGCAGGTTGGCGGCCACCGCCGCGAGCTCGACCTTCAGGGCTGACAACACTTGTGCCAGTTCCTCCCGGGCCTCGTGGGCAACCGAGGATCGTTCCTCCTCGCGCACGGCCTGAAGATGCGCGGTCAGGGCGCTTTGGCTCTCGATGCGTCGGGCAGCTCGTCGGACGATCCAGAAGAGGGAGAGGTAGAGGAGGGCGCCGCCGGCCATGGCGGTCCCGGCGACGATGAGCTGGCCCCGCCGGATATTGGCGAAGACCCGCTCCGGCAGCTTGTACGTCTCCACGACGCCGGCCACCCGGGCCGTCAATGGAAAGACGATCGGCACGTAGACCTCCACCAGGCGGCCGAGGTCATTCCGCTCGTAGAGATTCTCTCCCTTCCGTTCTGTCTCGAGCTTCACCACGGTTCGCCCGGCCAGGGCGCTCGCGAGCTCGGCGTTGTCGGGGAAGCGCTGGCCGATGAGGCGCGACTCGTCGGACCAGACCACCGCCATAGTGGCATCGTAGATCTTGACCCTGACGATCTCGGGCGTCATGATCATCTGCTCGTAGAGCCTCTTGAAGTGCTCCTGGGCCTCCCTCGTCATGGGAGCGGCGAAATCCGTGGGGGTGAGCTGGTGCAGCGCCTCCGTGTGGGCGTAGTCGGCGGTGATCGCCCACTCCCGATCGAGCAGGTCCTTCCGGAGGTAGTAGGAGATCACCAGGGAGAGGGCAATGGTAATCAGGCCGATGACGATCAGGCTGAGGAGGGCGAACTGGCTGAGCAGCCCGGTGCCGGTATGCGACTTCGTGAGGGTCCAGCTACCCATCTCGGGTGGATGATGGCAAGTCTGCCCGGTTCCGTCAACTGAAACTCCCGATGCCTCCGCGCCCGGCCGGGCCGTCGGGCCGCGTAGCCTGGGCACCCATATTATGGGGTGGGTCCACCCTCGGCCACCGCCGATGGGGGGTGACTCCTGGATCGTCGCGTCAGCTCGACATTAAGCAAGCTGCTCGATCCGCGGCTGGTAGGCGCCCGCGGCCACGGCGGCAGCGACGGCATCGAACTCGGTGCGGTCGATGACCCGGAAACGCACGTGATCGCCGGCTCGCAGCAGGATGGGATCCGCCGATGCCGGGTCGTAGAGAGGCACCGGTGTCCGACCGAGTACCCAGAACCCGCCCGGGCTCTCCACGGAGTAGATGCAGCACTGCATGCCCCCGATGCTGACGCTGCCCGCCGGCGTCCTGAGGCGCGGCGTCTCGAGCCGCGAGATGAACAGGCGCTCGGGTATTCCCGACATGTACGGGAGCCCCGGGGTGAAGCCGATGAACTCCACGTAGTACTCGGCGCCGGCATGAAGCCTCACGACCTCGTCGGAGCCCATGCGAAGCCGGGCGGCCGCCGCGTCCAGGTCGAATCCCAGCTCCCCGCCGTAGCAGCACGGCAGCTCCACCGTGCGCGCGGGCGGCAGCAGCTCGGGCCGGGCCCGCGAAGCCAATGCGCGCAGCACGGCGCCCAGCTCCTCGTAGCCGACGACGAAGGGATCGTAGTAGACGAGGAGCGAGCGGAAGCTGGGCACGGTCTCGGTGACGCCGGCGAGCGCCTCCTGCCTGACCAGGTACTCGAGGGCGAGGACGCGCGCGTTCACCTCGCGGCTGATCTCGTCCCCCAGTTCCAGCGAGAGCGCGCGATCGCCGCACGCCAGGAGCCGCGGCTCGGCGTAGATCGTCATCGCGCTGCGCCTTCCATCCGGGACGCAAAGCGCACCCGGATCTCCTCAGAGCGCTCCCACACGAGCGGAGTCGGGTCGCGCGGATCGAATGCCGGCACGTTCTTCGACCGCCGCCCCTCCGCCATCGACGCGCCGAGCCAGGTGGCGGGCGCGAACATGGCCAGCGTGACGCCGGCCGATTCCAGTCCCGTCACGATGCGCCGCCCGGCTTCCATCGCGAAGCCTCTCCGGGGAGCGCGCCGGACGTCATCTCGGCGGCGCGGCGAGCCGCCGAGGCGACGGCCTCGACGATGAAGTGATAGCCCGTGCAGCGACAGAGGTTCCCGGCGAGCATCTCGCGGATCTCCGCATGGCTCGGCGCCGGGTGCTCCTGGAGATACGCGTAGGCGGTGAGCAGGATACCCGGAGTGCAGAAGCCGCACTGGAGCGCGTGCTTGTCCGTGAATGCCTGCTGGAGCGGGTGGAGCTCTCCGTCCGCTCCGGCGAGGCCCTCGACGGTCATGATGTCGCGCCCGCCGGCCTGAACGGCGAGCAGGAGACAGCTGCGGACCGGCTCGCCCTCCAGCAGCACCGTGCAGGCGCCGCAGGCGCCGTGCTCGCAGCCCAGGTGGGTGCCCGTGAGGTCGAGGTCGTCGCGGAGAAAATCGGCGAGGGAGGTGCGCGGCTCCACCATGCCCTCCCGCGCCCGGCCATTGACGGTGACACGAACCGCCCGCTTCATGCCCCCCTCCGACAGCGCTCGAGCGCCGCCGCCAATGTCCGCTCGGCGAGCACGGCGGCGACCTGCCGGCGGTAGTCGGCCGTGGCGTGCAGATCGCCATCGGGCGAGAGACGGGCGGCGGCCGCGCGCGCCGCCTCCGCGAGTCGGGAGCGCGTCGGCTGATGCCCGATCAGCTCGGCCTCCGCCGCTGGGCCGCGCACCGGCGTCGCCCCGACGCCGAAGAATGCGAGTCGCGCTCCCGCCACTCGGCCGTCGGCCCCGCACCAGAGCAGCGCGGCGGCTCCCACCAGAGCGAAGTCGCCGTGGCGCCGCGCCACCTCGGCGAAGCCCCAGCCGGCCTCGGGACGCGGCAGGGTGAAGCGAACCTCGCTGATCAGCTCGTCGGGCCGGACCGTAGTCGTCAGCGGCGCGAGGTAGAGCTCGCCCGCGGGGATCAGCCGCTCGCCTCCGACCCGCCGCGCGACGACGGCGCCGTCCAGGCAGAGGAGCAGGGCGGGCAGCTCGGAGGAGGGGTCCGCATGGGCAATGCTCCCCGCCACGGTGCCGCGGTTCCTGATGGCCACGTGGCCCACCCAGCGGAGCGCCTCGGCGACGAGCGGGGCGGGCGTCGCCGCCCAGCGCTCGAGCCTCCGCAGCCGCGCGAGCGCACCCACGACCAGCGTGCCATCCGACTCGCGGAGATAGTCCAGCTCGGTCGCTCCATTGATGTCCACCACGACGGTGGGCCGTGACAGCCGCATGTTCAGCATGGGCACCAGGCTCTGGCCGCCGGCCAGCACCTTGGCACGGTTGCCGTGCCGCGCCAGCGCGTCCACGGCCTCGTGAGCGCTGCCCGCGAGCACATAGTCGAATGGTGCCGGCTTCACCGCCGCCCTCCTGCGCTGCTCCGCGTCGCGTCGCCAGCGGCGGCGATCAGCCCCCGAACTACGGACGGGCCGAGGGGCGCGCGCGTCACCCGGACACCGAACGGCTGGAGCGCGTCCTCGACGGCATTGGCGATGGCGGCCGGGGGCGAGATGGCGCCGCCCTCCCCGATGCCCTTGATCCCGAGGGGATTGCGGGGAGACGGGTACTCCAGGTGCACCGTCTCGATGGCGGGCAGCTCCATGGCGGTGGGGATCAGGTAGTCCATGAAGGTGCCGGTCAAGAGCTGGCCCTGCTCGTCGTAGACCATCTCCTCGAGGAGCGCGCCGCCCACGCCCTGGGCCACGCCGCCGTGGATCTGGCCCTCCACGATCACCGGGTTGATGAGCTTGCCGCAGTCGTGGGCGACGGCGTAGCGCAGGAGGCGCACGGCACCGGTGCCCGTGTCCACCTCGACATGCGCGACGTGGACGGCGCTCGTATAGGTCACGGTGGGCTGATGATGATAGACGGTGGCCTCGAAGTCCGGCGAGACGGCACCCGGGCGCGCGAAGGTCGGCAGCGACGCCTGGATCACGCGGGCCAGCAGCACCCCCGAGTCCGGCGCGCCGCGAACGGAGGCGATGCCGTCGCTGATCTCGATGTCCTCGGGCGCCGCCTCGAACAGCGCCGCCGCGGCGGCTCTGAGCTTCTCCTGCACCTTGAGCGCGGCCGCGTGGATCGAGCTGCCCGCGTTGACCGCGCTGCGGCTGGCGAAGGTGCCGACCCCGAAGGGGATCGCCGCGGTGTCCCCGCCCACCACGGTTACCCAGTCGAGGGGGATGCCGAGTGCATCCGCCGCCACCTGGGCGAACGATGTCTCGTGCCCCTGCCCCTGGCTGGCGGCGCCGGTGGCGACGACGGCGCGTCCGGAGGCGTCCATCCTCACCGTCGCCCCCTCGTAGGGCCCGATGGCGGTGCCCTCCACATAGCCGGAGATGCCGATGCCGCGATGGATCCCGCGGCGGCGCAGCTCTTCCTGTAGGCGCCGGAGCGCGTCGTAGTCCACGGCCACGAGCGCCGCATCGAGGTTCGCCCTGAAGTCTCCGCTGTCGTAGATGAGCCGGTTGCCGTCCCGATACGGGATGTCGAGCTCGTAGGGCATGTCCGCGGCGGTGAGGTAGTTGCGGCGGCGCAGCTCGGCCGGGTCCATGCGGAGTTCCCGGGCCAGGCAGTCCACGATCCGATCCATCGCGAAGACGGTCTCCGGACGGCCGGCCCCACGGTAGGGCGCGTTCGGGGTCTTGTTCGTCACCACGCCCCGGCACTCGACGTGCAGGTTGGGGACGCGGTGGGGACCCAGCAGATGGGCCACGGTGTTGTACGGCAGCACGATGCCCCAGCTGTTATAGGCGCCCAGGTCGAGCCAGATGCGGTCCCGAACGGCCAGCATGGCGCCGTCGCGCCGCGCCGCGATCTCGATGTCGTGCACCTGGTGGCGCGCATGGGCGGAGGCCATCATGTGCTCGCGGCGGTCCTCGATCCACTTGACGGGCCGGCGGGACGCGATTGCCGCCGCCGGGATCAAGAGGTCCTCCGGGTAGCCGTTGGCCTTGGTCCCGAAGCCCCCACCCACATCCGGCGCGACCACGCGGATCTTGTGGGGCGGCAGCTCGAGCGCGGCCACGAGCCCCTGCTGGACGAAATGCACCACCTGGGTCGAGTTCCAGGTGGTGAGGCTCCCGTCGCGCGGGTCCCACCGGGCCACGACTCCGCGCGTCTCGAGGGGCATCCCGACGTAGCGCTGGATGTGGAAGCGCTCTCTCACGCTGACATCGGCGGCGCGAAGCGCCGCCCCGATGTCTCCGAACCCGGTCTCGAACTCGACGGCCACGTTGTCGCCCCACTCGGCGTGGACCAGGGGCGCGCCGGGCTCGGCAGCCGCCAGCATGTCCGTCACCGGCGTCAGCGGCTCATAGTCGACCTCCACCAACTCGCACGCGTCCTCGGCGAGGGCGCGGCTCGGCGCCAGCACCATGGCGACGATCTCGCCCACGTAGCGGACCATGTCGCGGCACATCGCGAGCTGCGGCACCTGCCTCATCCTCACCACGACCCGCGCCGCCAGCCCCGGCGGAATGGCGCCGAAGAGCGGCATCGGCTTCATCCAGCGGTCGAGCTCGGTGAAGGTGAACACGTGGGCCACGCCGGGCAGACGCCGCGCGGCATCCGTCCGGATCGCTCGGATCCGGGCGTGCGCGTGAAGGCTCCGGACGAAGGCCGCATGCAGCATCCCGGGCAGCTTGATGTCGTCGACAAAACGTCCTTCGCCGCGGAGGAGACGCGGATCCTCCTTCCGTGGAACCGACGCCCCGAAGTACTTGGCTCCCACCGATCCCGTCTCCTCTCACCTACCCTCCGAGGTAGGCGCGCTTCACGTGAGCGTTCTTGGCCAGCTCCCGGGCCGGGCCCTCGAGTGTGACCCGCCCCGTCTCCATGACATAGGCGCGCGTCGCGAGCTGGAGCGCCATGTACGCGTTCTGCTCCACCATGAGCACCGTCGTGCCCTCGCGCCGGATCCCCGCGATGATCTCGAACACGGCCTCCACCACGGTGGGCGCCAGTCCGAGCGACGGCTCGTCGAAGAGGATCAGCCGCGGGCGCGCCATGAGCGCCCGGCCGATGGCCAGCATCTGCTGCTCGCCTCCCGAGAGCGTGCCGGCGGCCTGGCGACGGCGCTCGGCCAGGATGGGAAAATGCGCGAAGATGCGCTCGAGATCCGCAGCCACGGCTCGCGCGTCGGCGCGCACGTAGGCGCCCATCTCCAGGTTCTCCCTGACTGTCATGTAGGGGAACACGCGTCGTCCCTCCGGGCAATGCGCGACCCCGCGCCGGAGGATCTCCTGGGGCGCGAGCCCCTGGATCTCCGCGCCGTCGAACACGATGCGCCCGGCGGCCGGGGGGAGCAGACCCGAGATGGTCTTGAGGGTCGTGGTCTTGCCCGCGCCGTTGGCCCCGATGAGACAGACTAGCTCGCTCGCACCGACGGTGAGTGTCACGCCATCCAGAGCCGTGATGCGCCCGTAGCGCGCCACCACCCGCTCAAGCGTCAACATCGACGTGCGCCCCCAGGTAGGCGCGGATCACGTCGGGGTTACGCCGCACCTCGGCCGCGCTGCCCTCGGCGATGAGGCGCCCGTAGTTGAGCACGAGCACGCGATCCGAGATCCCCATGACGAGCCGCATGTCGTGCTCCACCAGGAACACCGTGATGCCCGCGTCGCGGACCTTCCTGATCAGCCCCGCCACTGCCAGCTTCTCCGACGCCGCCATCCCCGACGCCGGCTCGTCCAGCAGCAAGAGCCGGGGCCGGGCGGCCAGCGCCACCGCCAGCTCCAGCAGGCGCTGCTCCCCGTACGACAGGGCGCTCGCCAGCTCGTCGGGTCGCTCGCCCAGCCCGACGAAGTCCATCAGCCGCCCCGCCTCTAGGGCGAGCCGCCGCTCCTCGTCGCCCACGTAACCGCGCCGGAAGAGTGCGCAGCCCAGGCCCACCCGGCCCTGCAGGTGGAGGCCGGTGAGGACATTGTCCACGACCGTCAGGCCGGGAAAGATGCTGGTCTTCTGGAAGGTCCGGACGAGCCCATGCTCGGCGATGCGGTGTGGGCGCCAGCCGGTGATCACCACGCCTTCGTGGCTGACCCGTCCCGAGGTGGGCCGCTGATACCCCGTGATGACGTTGAAGGCCGTGGTCTTGCCCGCGCCGTTGGGGCCAATCAGGCTCGTGACGGTCCCGGCCCCCACGGCGAAACTCACGCCCGACAGGGCCGCGACACCGCCGAACCGCACCGAGAGATCACTCACCTCGACCGTCATCGCGTCCGGCCGCGTTCGGCCAGCATGGGGACGATGCCCCGCGGCATGAAGAGGAGGACGCCGATCAGCAGGATCCCGTAGAGGATCATCTGCCACTGCCAGGAGGTGAGCGCGCGCAGCGCTTCCGGCAGCACCGTGAAGATCACGGCGCCCACGATCGGTCCGGCGAGCGTGCCTTTGCCGCCGGCCACGACCATGATGACCATGGTTACCGTATAGCTGAAGAGGAAAACCTCCGGGCTGACGAACCGGGTGTAGTGGGCGTAGAGCCCTCCCGCCAGGCCGGCCATGGCGGCGCTGATCACCGCCGCCAGCACGAGGTAGTGAGTGCCGTTGATTCCCACCGACTCGGCCAGCGTCTCGTTCTCGCGGAGCGCGATGAGGGCGCGGCCGATGCGGGAGCGGATCAGCGCGAGGCAGACGAGGTGGCAGCCGACGACCGCCGCCAGCACCAGATAGTAGTAGGCGGCCTTGGTGCGGAGCGAGAGAACCGGCAGCCCCGGGAGCGCGATCTCGACGGGCGGCACGCCGGGCAGCCCCAGCGGCCCGTTGGTGAGGTCCATCCAGTTCACGCTGACCAGCGAGACGACCCCGGCGAAGCTGATGGTCAGCAGGACGAAGTAGGCGCCCCGGAGCTTGAGGGCGAGTCGCCCGATGATCCAGCCGGCGGCCGCCGGCAGCGCGGTCGCCGTCACCAGGCCGAGCCAGGGCGACCACTCGAGCTTCACGGTCAGGAGCCCCGTCGCGTAGGCGCCGATCCCGAAGAAGGCGGCATGCCCCAGCGAGAGCTGACCCGTGTAGCCCAGGAGGAGGTTGAGGCTCACCGCCAGCACCGCGAAGATTCCGGCCATGATGAGCGTGTGGAGGTGATAGGGGTTCCACACCCACGCCGGCGCCGACCCTGCGACGGCGAGGAGCGCGGCCAGCGCGAGCCGCATCATCCCACGCGTTCGGCCCGGGCGAACAGACCGGAGGGGCGCAAGAGCAGCATCGCCACGATGATGAGGAAGCCTACTGCATCACGATAACCCGAGGAGACATAGCCCGCGCCCAGCTCTTCCGCCACGCCCAGCACCAGCCCGCCGAGGGCGGCTCCGGCGAAGTTGCCGAGCCCGCCCAGGATCACAACCGAGAAGGCCTTCAGCGAGGCCAGATCTCCCATGGACGGATAGAGGAGGAACACCGGGCCGAGGAGAGCGCCGGCGGCCGCCGCGAGCCCGGCGCCGAGCGCGAAGGTGATGGTGTGGATGCGGTCGATGCTCACCCCCATCAGCGCCGCCGTCTCGCGATCCTGGAAGGTGGCCCGCATGGCGCGGCCGAGCTTGGTCTTGGCGAGCAGGAGGTGCGCGCCCAGGATCAGGAGGCCGGACACGACGAAGACGAAGATGCGGAGTGGCGACACCGACACGCGGCCCAGGACCGCGGGCCGGGTGGGAAACGGCGTGGGCACGCTCTTGGCGACCCCGCCCCATCCCAGCAGCTCGGCGTTCTGCATGGCGATCCAGACGCCGATCATCACCAGCATGACCGTGTCGATCGACTCGCCGCGGAGCGGACGGAGCAGGCAGCGCTCGCAGACGGCGCCGGCGGCGGCGCCGACGGCGACCGCCAGCGGGATGGCGAGGAAGAAGTTGACGGAGGCCCCGGCGAGGGCGGCGAACACCGCGTAGGCGCCGAGCGTGTAGAACTCGCCGTGGGCGAAGTTCACCACGTTCATCAGCCCGAAGACCAGCGTGAGCCCGACCCCGAGCAGGCTGTAGGTGGCGCCCAGCAGGAGCCCGTTCAGCAGATGCTGGAGAAGCTGGTCCACTCCCCGTGCCGGGGCCGGTTCGCGCTATTTCTTGGCGGCGAAGGCCGGGAGCGCGATCTGCCCGTCCTTGATCTGGACGATGAAGATGCTCGGCTTGCTCTGCCCGCTCTCCTTCCCGGCCGGCCCGTCCCTCTCGAACTTGATGGGCCCGTTCACGCCCATGAGCTCCACCTTCCAGAGCGCCTCGCGCACGGCCTTGGGATCGGGCTTGCCCGCGAGCTTGACCCCCGCCGCCGCCGTCGCGATGCCGTCATGGCCACGGAAGCCCTCGGTCAGCCCCTCGAAGGGGTGACCGCGCTTGGTCCACTCGTTCACGAAGGCCTTCGCGAGCTTGCCGTCGGGCATGGCCTCGGGAAACCAGGGAAGGAAGAAGAGGATGTGGTAGGTGCCCTCGGCGGCGGCGCCGGCCTGCTTGATGAGCTGGCTCGGGGACGAGCTGCCGCCGGTGGTGATCACTTTCATGGCCAGCCGCTGCTCCTGGGCCTGCTTGAGCACGAGCGTGATCTGCTCGACGCTGGTCGTGAGGAACAGCGTGTCGCCGCTGTCGGCCTTGATCTTGGTGATCTGCGCGTTCATGTCGGTGGCGGCCTGGTCCATGAATTCGGTCGCGCCAAGGCCGGCCCCGCGGCGTTTCAGGATCTCGCCGAAGGCGGCCACGGCGCCGCGCCCCCAGTCGGTGTTCACCGCGAGGAAGTCCGCCCGCTTGATGTCGAGGTCCTTCAGGTACTTCTCGAGCCCCAGCGCCTCCATCTCGCTCGGCGGGCTGATCCGGAAGACCCACGGGTTCCCCCGCTTGGTGATGCTGGACGCGCTCGAGGTCTCGACCACCATGGGCACCCCGTACTCCTCGAGCTTCGGCATGGCGGCGAGCGTCATGGAGCTGCCCCACGCGCCCACGATCACCGGCACCTTGTCCCGGACGATCAGCTTCTCGGCGGCCGTCGCCGCTTCCTTGGGATCGGACTTGTTGTCCTCGATGAGGAGCTGGATCGGGCGGCCGAGGATGCCGCCCTGCGCATTGATCCAGTCGCGCGCGATCTCCGCGCCCATGCGCACGTAGTTGCCCGAGGCCGCCACCGGACCGGAGAGCGGCTGGATGACGCCGATCTTGATCGGCTCCGCCTGCTGCGCTGCGGCCGGCCAGGCCAGGAAGACGGCGAGGACGAGCACGAGTATGGAGCTGCCGGACAAACCAGCCATTGACACTCCTCCCGAGCGCGTCGATCTCGCGCTCTGCTCGACGCAGGTATGCGGGGCCATGCGCGAGGCGCCCGCCGAACGGCCCATATACTACGTTGTCCACCTCCCATGTCAATCGGGAAAACGAAAAACGATTGACGTCACGATCGGCCGCGGGGTAAGGTTTCGCGAGACGCACATCGTGCTCTTCCACCAGCCGAACTACGACGCGGTGATCGAGTCCTGGCCGAGCCGCTGCAGCCCGGAAGATCCGCCCCGGTACGAGCCGGCGACCTCGGGACGACGCCGCCCGACCGACCTCTTCGCGGGCGCCGCGGCGCCGCCGCAGCCGCGCGGCCGAGCGGGCCGGAGGCGCGCGGAGACGGCATGACCGTCATCCCGCGGGAGTTCGATTTTCGCGCCGCGCGGCGGCGCCTCGAGACCAAGACCAAGTCGGCCGGCGAGAAGCTCACCTCGCTCGATCAGGCGGTGGCCCGCGTCAAGGACGGCGATCACGTCGGCCTCGGCGGGTGCCTCTACTCCCGGACGCCGCTCGGGCTCGTGCGCGCGCTGCTGCGCCGGCAGCCCCGCGGGCTCACCCTCTCGCGCAACCTGATGTGTTACGAGGGCGAGTGGGGCCTGGTGGCGGAGGCGGTGGCGAAGATCGTCACCTCGTGGATGGGAATTGGGCTCCCCTGGGGCCTCTCCAAGATCCTGCGCGAGTACGTGGAGTCGGGCCGCGTCGTGTTCGAAGAGTGGAGCCACCTGGGGCTGGGGCTCCGGTTCCGGGCGGGGGCGATGGGGGTGCCCTTCCTGCCCTCGCTGACCATGCTGGGCTCGGGGCTGATGGATGTGGGCGGCTCGCGGACCATCGCCTGTCCCTACACCGGCGCGACGCTGCACGCCGTGCCCGCGCTCTTCCCCGACGTCGCACTGATCCACGTCCACCGGGCGGATCGCCTCGGCAACTGCCAGATCGACGGTTACCCGCACATGGACGCCGACATCGCCTTGGCGTCGGCCACCGTGCTCGTCACCGCCGAGGAGATCGTCTCCGAGGACGAGATCCGCCGGCGGCCCGACCGCACCGTGATCCCCGGTTTCGTGGTGGACGCGCTCGCCCACGTTCCCTACGGCTCCTATCCGCACGAGTGCTACGGACTCTACGACTCCGAGCCCGCGCACTTCACCGAGTACGTGGCGGAGATCCAGCAGGACGGCGTCCGAGGCGCGGCTCGGTACCTCGACCGCTTCGTCTACGGCCCCCCCACCCACGGTGAGTACCTCGATCTCTTCGGCGAGGTGGCGCTCGCGGCCGCGCGCGACCGGGCGCGCGCGCTCACGACATGAGCGGCCGCGCGGCGCGCGTCAGCGCCAACGAGCTGCTGGCCGTCATGGGCGCTCGCGAGCTCCGCGATCACCAGGCGGTCTTCACGGGCGTGGGCGCGCCCATGATGGCCTCGGCGCTCGCCCAGCGGCTTCACGCCCGGCACCTCACCATGGTGATTGAGGGCGGCATCATCGGCCCGCAGTGGAAGCCCGGGTGGCTGCCCATCTCCACCAACGAGATGCGCGCCGCCCATCGCGCCCAGATGCTGCCGGCCATCACCGACACCTTTCTCCTGGCCCAGCGCGGGTTCCTCGACGTGGGCTTCATCGGCGGCGCCCAGATCGACCAGCACGGCAACGTCAACACGAGCGCCATCGGCGGCTACGACCGGCCGAAGGTGCGGTTGCCCGGCAGCGGCGGCGCCAACGACATCATCTCCCTCTGCCGCGAGGTGATCATCCTGACCGCGCACGAGCCGCGGCGCTTCGTGGACAAGGTGGATTTCGTCACGAGCCCGGGGCACCTGGCCGGCGGCGACTCGCGCATGCTCAGCGGGCTCCTCTTCGGAGGCGTCTCCCGCGTCGTCACCACGCTCGGCCTCTTCGGCTTCGAGCCCGTGAGCCGCCGGATGCAGCTCCTGGCCGTCCACCCCGGCGTGACCGTAGACCAGGTGCGCGCCCAGACACCCTTCGAGCTATTGGTGGCGGATCGCGTGGAGACGACAGCGCCACCGAGCGCGCAAGAGCTCGAGATCCTGCGGGTGCTCGATCCCGCGCGCCAGTTCATCGGGTAGCCGGTGTCCCGTTCCTCCGACACGAGCGATCCATGACCCAGTTCGGTCTCGCCATTCGCAACTTCGTCGGGCCGGGCGAGGTCCCCGACGTCCAGGAGATCTACGCCTACGCCGAGCGCGCCGAGGCCCTGGGCTTCGAGTCGCTCTGGGCCTGGGACCATGTCCTCCTCGGCGTGGAGCCGGCCTTCCCCATCCTCGACTCGATCACCCTGCTCGGCGCCGTGGCCGCCCGCACCCGGCGGATCAAGCTCGGCACGGGCGTGCTGGTCCTGCCGCTCAGGAACCCAGTGACGGCGGCCAAGGCCCTCGGCAGCCTGGATGTCATCTCCGGCGGGCGGCTGATCCTGGGCGTGGCGGCGGGCTGGTACGCGCGGGAGTTCGACGCAGTGGGGGTGCCCTTCAAGGGGCGAGGCCGTCACTTCGAGCGCAACCTCGACATCCTGGTGAGGCTGTGGACCGAAGAGCGCGTGACGCTCCAGGTCGACGAGTTCAACCTGCGCGAGGCCGTGATGGTCCCCCGGCCCGCGCAGCGTCCCCGGCCACCCGTCCTCATCGGCGGCTACGTCGACGCCGTCCTCAGGCGCGTCGCCACCCGAGGCGACGGCTGGCTCACCTACTTCTACACTCCGGAGAGTTTCACGCGCGCCTGGCAGAGGATCCAGACCTTCGCCCGCGAAGCCGGCCGTGACCCTTCGGGGCTCACCGGCACCAACCAGCTCGCCATCTATGTCGGCGAGTCCCGCGAGCAGACGACGCCCGACATGCGCCGGTGGCTCTCGACTGAGTGGGATGTCGCCTCGTGGAGCCTATCCACCATCGAGCATGCGATCCACGGCAGCGTCAGGGACTGCGCCGAGCAGCTCCGGGCCCACGTCGCGACCGGCGCGCACCGGATCATCCTGATCCCCTACCGCTACCAGCATGACCAAGTGGAGCGGATCGCCAGGGAGGTATTGCCCGCGCTATGAGCCCCTCCCACGCTGAGCCCGGCATGCGCGCCGACTGGGGCCGCTACGCCAAGGCCCTGCCGTCCATCGCCGACGCCGTGGGGCACACTCCGCTGGTCCGGCTCGGCCGCGTCGCTGCCCACGTCGAGCCGGCCGTTTACGTCAAGGTCGAGTGGTACGGGGCCACCGGCAGCCTGAAGGACCGCATCTATCTGCACATGTTCGAGCGGGCGGAGCGCCGCGGCGCCCTTCGCCCCGGGATGAGCGTGCTCGAGTGCTCCACCGGCAATGCCGGCATCGCCTGCGCGTGGGTCGCCGCCGTCAAGGGCTACCCCTGCACGATCGTCATGCCCCAGGGCATGAGCGACGAGCGGAAGAAGATCATGCGCGCCTACGGCGCCCGGCTCGTCTTCACGCCCGGCGGCGAGAGCGATGTCGACCTGGCCCTCCTGCATCTCGAGGAGATCCGCGGCGCAGACCCGGACCGTTACTGGGTGCCCGGCCAGTTCCACAACCCCGACAATGTCGAGGCGCACCTCCTCACCACCGGACCCGAGATCTGGGAGCAGGCGGGAGGCGCCATCGGCGCCTTCGTCGACGCGCAGGGCAGCGGGGGAACGCTCACGGGCGTCGGCCGCTACCTGCGCCGGCGCGATCCGCGCGTCAAGCTCTACGCGGTGGAGCCGGCGGAGTGCGCGCTCCTCGCGCGCCGCGAATGGGGACACCACGGCATCGAGGGGATCGGCGACGGCTTCGTGCCGAAGAACCTCGACGTTTCGCTGCTGACGGGCGTCATCACGACCACCACCGAGGAGAGCGTGCAGGCGGCGCGCCGGCTGGCGGGGGAGGAAGGGATCTTCTGCGGCATCTCGAGCGGCTGCAATGTGGCGGCGGCGCTCAAGCTGGCGCGCCGGCATCCCGAGCTCCCCTCCATCGTGACCATCATCAACGACACCGGCCAGCGCTACTTCACGACGCCGCTCTGCGGCGAGGCGAAGACGGTCGACATCCCCGATCGCGAGCATCCCATGGACGAGCACACGGCAAGCCAGCTCGACCGCTTCCAGTCGCGCTGGGAGATCCTCACCTGAGCCATCGCGACGGCCGGAGCGACGGCATCGTCCCGTGGCGCGCCTGTCTGGAGGAGGGGGGACTGCAACGGGAGAACGTGAAGGTGGCTTCGAGCCACATCGGAATGGGCCGTCATCCCGCCACGCTGCTGCTGATCGCCGACCGGCTGGCCCAGCCGGAAGGCCGGTGGCGTCCGTACTCGCCCCTTCGTCCCCTCGTTCGCGAGATTGACAAGTGAGCGGCACGCGCCCAGAATCATCTTCCCCGGGGAATCGCGCCTGACACCGATCTGACCCTGATCCGCCCTCCCCGCGGAGTGTCTCAACCGCGCGGGCCAGTCCGGCGCCGGCTTGCGCACCCACGGAGGCAGCCATGGACGCTCGGGGACCGAGTCCACAAGAGATGTCGCAGATGTGGGAGGCAGGCGCCAAGTCGCTCGCCGAGGGCTGGCGACAGGCCCAGGAGTTCTGGAACACTGCGGCGCGGAGCTGGGGCGAGATGGCCGGGACGTGGACGCGCCAGCTCCCGCAGGCGGGGCCGGGAGTGTCGGCAGAGGCCGCGACGGCCTGGCGCGAGCTACAGGAGGCGGCCTTCGCCGTGGGCCAGGCGTGGATGCGCCTGCCCCTGCTCTTCGCGGCCGGCGGCCAGCCGAGCGAGTTGCAGGACGCGGTGACGCGACTCACCCAGGCGCAAGGACGGGCCTACAAGCTCTGGGTCGAGGCGCTCAAGGCTGCGGGGACGGCGGCGGGGAGCGGTCCGAAGCAGCCTTGAGATTCAGCCCACCAGCCTGCGCGCGAAGACCGAGATGCGGGCGAGCGCCTCGGCGGCCATGTCCAGCATGAACATCTGGGCGAAGGCGTGCGGAGCGTCCTGGAAGACGTGGAGTTCTGCGGACACGCCTGCCCGCCGGAGGGCGTCGGCGAACAGCTCGGAGTCCGACAGGAGCGGGTCGAGCGTCCCGACTACCAGCACCGCCGGAGGAAGCGCGGTCAAGTCTCCGCGAAGCGGGGAAACGTAAGGATCGGCCTCGGACCCTCCTGCGCTCAAGTAATGCCCCTTGAACCACTCCATCACCTTGCGCGAGAGGATCAGGTCCCGATCGCCCCAGGCCTGGATCGAGGGCGTATTGAAGCCCACCGCGAACGCGCCGTAGATATAGATCGCCCCCCGAAACAGCGGGCCGCCTTCGTCGCGCAGTCGCAGGAGTGCCGCTGCCGCAAGATTGCCGCCGGCGGAGTCCCCGCCGATGAGGAACCGTGTCGTGTCGAAGCCGAGGAGTCCGCCGTGAGCCCCCAGCCAGCGCGCGGCGTCCACGCAGTCGTCGAGGCCTTGCGGGTATGGCCGCTCGGGCGCGAGCGCGTAGCCGAGCGACACGACACGGGCGCCGATACCGGCCGCCAGCTCCCGCGTGAGGCGGTCGTGGGTGTCGGGACTGCCGATCACCCAGCCGCCTCCGTGCAGATACAGAAGGCCGGGAGATGACTGGCTGACGCCCTCGGGGACGTAGAGTCGCGCCGAGATGGCCGCGCCCCGACCGGGGATCTCGATCTCGCGCGTCTCGGCCATCCTGGGTCCACCGTCGTTGAACATCGAGGTGAACATCGAGTCGGCGGCGCGACGGGCGACGTCGGGAGGAAGCTCCCACAACCGGGGGGTCCCTTGGACCTGGATGGACTTCAGCATCTCGATGAGACGCTTGACCTGAGGATCCACGCGCGCGCTCCCTTCGGGGGTCGCTCCCGATCGTGCCGGCGATCATATCACTTCCCCGGAACTGCTTGACGTCGCTCCAGGTGGACGTTAAACGTGAGAAAGGCATTCGCCGCCCTCTATCGCGAAAAAGACGGGCAGCGACGAGCGGGCCGCCGACCGGTGGCTGAACGAGATGACGGAACGGAATCGCTACCTGGTCGACGTCTGGGCCGCGAGCTAAGCTAGTGTCGTGTCCCTGAAGTTCGCGGACCAAGCGCCGGGCGGGGCCGGGGGCCGCCCGGCGCCTTAGTCGGCGGATCTTCGAGACACCACGCCAGCAGGAGCGTCTCACGAGCGAGCCGGCTTCCAGGAACCCCCCGCGGCGCCAGCGACGCCTCGCGCTGGGCGTGCTGCTCGCTGCGGTCGGGCTCGCCGTCCTGGCGTTCCCGTTGCGGGCGACCTGGTGGGGCGGGTGGATCCTGGCAATCGCCGAAGCGGGCATCGTGGGCGGGCTGGCGGACTGGTTTGCCGTCACGGCCCTCTTCAGGTATCCGCTGGGCGTACCGATCCCGCACACCGCGCTGATCCCGGCCAACTGGCAGCTCATGGCGGCGCGGGTCGGCACCATGGTCGGCAACCGCGTCCTGACCACCGAATATGTCACGCGCGAGGTCTCGCGGGTGGACGTCGGCGACCTCCTCGCGCGAGCAGCGGAGCGCGTGAGGCCCGGCGACCTGGAGGCGGTAGTGGCCGCGGTAGCCCGCTGGGCCGCCGCCGAGCTTCCGCCGGACTCGGCGGTGGGCCTGGTGGCGTGGCTGCGCCGCCTCCTCCTCGCCCGCCCGGCGGCCCCGTTCCTGGCCGAACTCCTCGACGTCGCTCGCCGCCATGGCTGGGACCAGCGGGTGATCGAGGCGCTCGCAGACGCGCTCCTCGCCGCGCTCGAGCGGCCCGACTTCCGGGAGGCCTTGGCCGACCTGATCGACGGCGTGGTGGAAAGCTACCGCAAGCGGATGGGCACCTACCCGAGCTTGCTGATCGGGCTCGCCGACCTGCTCGGGCTGATCAACCGCGACCGGCTGGTGTCGGCCCTCCAAGCCGCGGTGAGAACGGTCGCCGACGATCCGGAAGATCCCCTGCGACGGCGCCTCTCCGAGGCTCTGGCCGACCTGCCTGTGCGACTGCGCGCCGAGGCCGAGCTGGCGGCTCGCATCGAGGCCGCCAAGAACGAGCTCCTCTCAAGCCCGGTCGTGACGAAGCTCATCGAGGATGCCGCGGCCGCGCTCCACGGCGCTCTGGTCAGCGATCTCGGCAGCGGTCGATCGGAGCTGATCGCCTGGCTGACCGCCCAGATCGAGCACATCCGGCAGACGGTGGCGTCGGATGGTGCACTCCGGCAGAACATCGACCGATGGCTCAAGTCGCAGGCGACGGCGCTCGTCGAGCGCTACCAGGACCGGATCGCCGTGTTCATCGAGCGAGGGGTCCACGCTCTCGGGCCCGAGGGCGCCGTGCGGCTCATCGAGGAGCATGCCGGCGACGATCTCCAGTACATCCGCGTCAACGGCACCGTGGTCGGCGGGCTGGCGGGCGGCGCCATCTACGGGGTTCACCTGCTGCTGCGCCTCTTGTGAATGGAGCTTATCCTACGCGCAGGCTCTACCCGCGCGGCCACTCGGCCGCGTCCGGCGCATCGCGCCGGAGGAGGCTCTCCGCGATCGCACGGCGGAGCGCGCGCTTGACGTCGCGACCGCTGAAGTCTCCGAGGTAGAGCGTGGTGTAGCGCGCGTCGTCCTCGAAGCGCCGGCCGAACGCGAGGAGGCGGCTCACCCGGGCCGGAGTGGCCGGACGGGCGGCGAGCACGTCGACCAGACCGTTAAGGAGCGTCATGGTCAGCAGCGGGGGGTGGAGCGACTCCAGAGCCTCGAGCACCGCATCCTCGCGTCCCTCGCCGGCCAGGTACGCGGCGGCGGCGACACGCGCCGTGTCGGTGGGCCCCCAGCGCAGCACCGCTTCGAAGAACGGCGTGGCATCGAGAGCCGTGCTGCGCGCGAGCTGCGCCATGAAATCCACGCTGCGCTCTCGAGACTCGCCCTCGAGTCCCAACAGCTCACGGTAGACGCGCATCGCCTGCTCCGGTCCCTGGAAAAAGCGGGACATCATCCCGATGAAGCCCGCCACGTCGAAACCCGCGAACGGCGGCGGAACAGGCTCGGGCACCATGGGAGCGAGTATCCGCCAATCCGCCCTGCTGTCAACACGTTCGGCCGCGGGCTCGCCTGCGCCGACCGCCTTCCCTTGCGGGCCTGCCGCGACCATACTCGGGCTCTGCACGGCGCCCCGTCGCCAGTGAGAGGATGCGAGCATGACTCAGACCAACCTCAGCCGTCGCCTCACCCCGCTCGACTCCACGTTCCTCTACTGCGAGAAGCCCGAGCAGCCCATGCACATCGGCGGCTGCATGGTCTACGAGGGGCGCATCTCTCGCGCGACGAGCTGGCCCGGATCCTCCTGGAGAGCGCCTGCGCCGGCTCCCTCGCTACGGCAGAAGGTAGTCTTCCCGCCGTTCGCGCTCCGATACACTCGGCGTTCCGGCCGATGCGGGAGAGATGGGCCCGGTAGCCGATGCGGCCGAGCCGGCTGACGGCTGGGCGCGACTCTGGCATGGCCGAGCCGCCTTGGCAATGTTCGCGGGAGGTCCCCGGGCCCGCGAGGAAGCGCAGATCGTCGAGCGGCCCGACGCGGCGGTAGGGTAATATCCAAGCCGGCGGGGTTCCCGTACGCACGCCTCAAGGAGGCAAGCATGGCCGACGACACCCTGGCACGCATGTTCTGGGCTCGCGTGGAGCGAAGCGGTCCGAGCCCCGCCCAGCAGTTCAAGCAGGGGGGCGCCTGGAAGACGCTTTCCTGGAGAGAGGTCGGCGAGATCGTTCGCGAGGTTGCCCTCGGTCTCCTGGCCCTCGGGAGGAAGAAGAGCGAGGCGGTGGCCGTCCTCTCGGCCACTCGCGCCGAGTGGGTCCAGGCCGACTTCGCCATCTTCTCGGCCGGCTGCCGGACCATCCCCATTTATCCCAGCTACCCGCCGGACCTCATCCAGTACATCGTCAACGACGCCGAGGTCAGGACGCTCATCGCGGAGGACCCGGCCCAGCTCGCCAAGGTCCACAGTGCCCGGGCGAAGATGGCCGGGCTGGAGCAGATCGTGGTGATGCATGGCTATGAGGGCAAGGAGCCATGGGTCCTCACTTGGGAGGCGCTGAGGCGGCTCGGCCGGGAGAACCAGGACAAGCTCAAGAGCGAGCTGGCGGGCCGGGTCGCCGACGAGCGCTCCGAGGATATCGCCACCATCGTCTACACCTCGGGCACGACGGGGCCGCCCAAGGGGGTCGTCCAGACCCACGCCAACCACATCGCGATGCTGAAATCGTCGGAGCAAACGCTGCGTGTCCAGGAGGGCGACGTGCACCTGCTCTTCCTGCCGCTGGCCCACTCCTTCGGCCGGCTCGAGTCCTTCGCCGGCGTGTATCGCGGGCTCTGCACGGCGTTCGCGGAGAGCATCGACAAGCTCGGGCAGAACCTCCCCGAGGTCAGGCCGCACTTCATCTGCAGCGTGCCCCGGGTCTTCGAGAAGGTGTACGCCGGGGTGATGACCCGCGCCGAGGCCGGGCCCCCGCTCAAGAAGAGGATCTTCCACTGGGCGGTTGGCGTGGGAAAGCAAGTTTCCCGGCTCAAGCAGGCTCGCAAGCCCGTTCCCGCGGGACTCGGCTTCAAGTATCGCGTCGCCGAGAAGCTCGTCTTCTCGAAGATGCAGGCCGCCCTCGGCGGCCGGTTGCGGTTCGCCATCTCCGGCGGCGCGCCCCTGTCGAGAGAGATCGCCGAGTTCTTCCACGCGGCGGGCATCCTGGTCCTCGAGGGGTACGGGCTCACCGAGACCTGTCCCTCGCTCACCTTCAACCGGGAGGACAACTTCAAGTTCGGCTCCGTCGGGCAGGCGCAGCCGAGTGTGGAGCTCAAGATCGCGTCCGACGGCGAGATCCTCGGGCGCGGGCCCAATATCGCCAAGGGCTACTTCAAGAAGCCCGAGGCCACCAAGGAAGTATTCCTGCCCGACGGCTGGTTCGCCACGGGCGACATCGGCAAGATCGACTCCGAAGGCTTCCTCTATATCACGGACCGCAAGAAGGACCTGATCGTCACCGCCGGGGGCATCAACATCGCGCCCCAGAACGTCGAGAACCTCCTCAAGGGCGACCCGTTCATCAGCCAGGCCATGGTGCACGGCGACAAGCGCCCCTACCCCGTGGCCCTGATCACGCTCAACCCCGAGGAACTGGCCAAGTTCGCCCGCGAGCAGGGGATCCTCGTCACCGATCCCGCCGCGCTCGCCAAGCACCCCAAGGTCCTCGAGCGCGTCTCGCGCAGCATCGAGGAGCGGAATGCAGGGCTGCAGTCCTACGCGAAGATCAAGAAGTTCGCGATCCTGTCTGACGACTTCACCATCGACAACGGGCTCTTGACGCCGACCCTCAAGGTCAAGCGCAAGATCATCACCGACCAGCACAAGGAGCTGCTCGACTCGCTCTACCGCTGAATTCGCGCCGCGACGCCCTGGCCCCCTCGGACTTCCAAGGGCCGGAGGCGTGCACGGCCAGCGTGTCGGCCCCGTGGCGTGGAGCACGCCACCATCCGCGCCGTCGTTCGCGAGCCCCGCGCCACTTTCCTGCGCGAGGCAGCGGACCATGGCCGCGCGGCCGGCCGGCCCCGGTTCATCGCCCGCCCGCGCTCTACCCCAGGCCCGGGCCGCGCGCCAGAAGCCCGACGCGAGCGCGGCAACGTCAACCTTGACAGGCCGCTGTCCGCGCTGTAAATCAGGGACCATGGCTCTCATGGATGGCGGCCCAGCGTCGGCCTCAGCGAGCTCCACGGGGACCGTTCCGAGCGCGCGCTCCGACAAGGGCCTTTGTCGTTCCCATGCTCCACCTGAAGGAGTACGCCGCGCTCGGCACAAGGGAGGGCACCGATGACGACAGCTCAACAGGCGGGTGACCGAGTCGTCGTGTCGGTGCAGGCCCTCGGCAGCCTGCTTCAGGCTCTCCGCGACGAGGGGCATCAGCTCGTCGGCCCCACCGTGCGCGACGGGGCGATCGTCTATGCTGAAATTGCGGGTCTCGCGGATCTCCCGGCGGGCTGGACCGAGGTCCAGGAGGCGGGCACGTATCGGCTGCGTCGGCGCGGCGACGATGCGCTCTTCGGGTACGCGCTCGGCCCACATTCGTGGAAACAGTTCTTCTTCGTTCCGCGGCTGCGGCTGTGGCACGCCCAGCGCGAGCGTGGCGGCTTCACGGTCGTCGAGGAGAACGCGTCGCCGCCGCGTCTCGCGCTGATCGGCGCACGCTCCTGCGACCTTCACGCCATTGCGATCCAGGACCGGACCTTCCTCGAGGGCGCCTGCGTCGATCCTGATTATGCCGCGCGCCGCGCAGCGACGTTCGTCGTCGCCGTGAACTGCGGGCAAGCCGGGGGGACCTGCTTCTGCGTCTCGATGGCGACGGGTCCACGCGTGACGCGAGGGTTCGACCTCGCGCTGACAGAGCTGCTGGACGCGCCACATCGCTTTCTGGTCGAGGTGGGGAGCGAGGGCGGCGCCGCGCTGCTTACACGCGTCGCGTGCGCGCCGGCCCCGGAGGCGGACCGCCAGGCAGCCGACCGGATCGTCGAGTGTACCGCGCGCTCGATGGGGCGGGCGCTCGACACCCGCGGCATCAAGGAGCTGCTCTACGGGAGCTATGAGCATCCGCGCTGGGACGACGTGGCGGCGCGCTGTCTCGCGTGTGCCAACTGCACGCTGGTATGCCCCACGTGCTTCTGCGCGACCGTCGAGGACGTCACCGACCTGACGGGCGAGCGCGCCGAGCGCTGGCGCCGGTGGGACTCGTGCTTCACGCTCGAGCACTCGTACCTCCACGGCGGCAGCGTGCGTGCCACCACGCGCGCGCGCTACCGGCAGTGGCTCACGCACAAGCTGGCGACCTGGATCGACCAGTTCGGAACCTCCGGATGTGTCGGCTGCGGGCGCTGCATCACCTGGTGTCCGGTGGGGATCGACCTCACCGAGGAGGTCGCCGCGATCCGTGCGGTCCAGGCGCCGGCGCCGACGGCGCCAAAGGACGGGCCGCATGGAGACACTTGAGGCCATCCTTTCGGCGCATCCGTTCTTCCGGGATCTCGAGTCGCGCCACCTCGATCTTCTCGTCGGCTGTGCGAGCAACGTGCGCATCGACCCGGGCCAGTTCCTGTTCCACACGGGCGAGGAGGCCAATCAGTTCTTCCTGATCCGGCATGGCCTGGTCGCGCTCGAGATTGCCGCGCCCGGGCGCCGCCCGCTCACCTTGCACACGCTGGGCGAAGGGGAGATTCTCGGCTGGACCTGGCTGATTCCGCCGTATCACTGGATGTTCGACTCCCGGGCCATCGAGCAGACGCGCGCGGTGGCGCTCGACGGCAAGTGTCTGCGCGGCAAGTGCGAGGCCGACCACGACTTGGGGTACGAGCTCCTCAAGCGCTTCGCGCACATCATGGAGCAGCGCCTCGTCGCCGCGCGGCTGCAACTCCTCGACGTGTACGGCAAGGACGCGTGACGAGCACGCCGGTGATAGCCGCCACGCCGAGCCCCATGGCGCCACGCCCGTGCCACGTGCGCCGTATCGTGCGCGAGGCGCACGATACCTTCACGCTGGAGCTGGATGCCGGCGGGGACGCTCGCGGGTTCAAGCCCGGGCAGTTCAACATGCTGTACGTCTTCGGGGTGGGCGAGGTTCCCATTTCCGTGAGCGGCGACTCGGGCGAACGGCGGAGCCTGCGGCACACGGTGCGCGAGGTCGGCGCCGTCAGTCGCGCCATGGGGCGTTTGCGCCGGGGTGCATCGGTGGGCGTGCGCGGCCCCTACGGAGAGCCCTGGCCCCTCGAGCGCGCCGCCGGAAGAGACGTCGTGGCGGTGGCCGGTGGCATCGGCCTGGCGCCGTTGCGCTCGGCGGTCTACGAGATCGTGTCGCACCGCCGGGACTTCGGCAGCGTCGTGCTGCTCTACGGCGCACGGAGCCCGGAGGACATTCTCTTCCGGCGCGAACTGGAGCGCTGGCGCGAGTCCGCTGGCGTGGAGGTGTCTGTCACGGTGGATCATGCCATCGGCGCGTGGCCGGGCCACGTCGGCGTGGTCACGACGCTGATTCCCCGCGCCCCCTTCGACCCGGGCAATGCCGTGGCGCTCGTCTGCGGGCCGGAGGTGATGATGCGCTTCACCGCCGAAGGGCTCCGCAAGCGCGGCGTACCGGCCGAGCGGGTCTTCGTCTCGCTGGAGCGCAACATGAAGTGCGCCGTCGGATTCTGCGGGCACTGTCAGTTCGGCCCGTCGTTCGTCTGTAAGGACGGCCCGGTGTTCGCCTACGACCGCGTCAAACGGCTCATGGAGCTGCGGGAGATCTGAGTGTGGGGAAGCGGCGCCGGCCGAGGCTCGCGGTGTGGAAGTTCGCCTCCTGCGACGGCTGCCAGCTGAGCTTGCTCGACTGCGAGGACGAGCTCCTCGCGGTGGCCGGCGAGGTCGAGATCGCCAACTTCGCCGAGGCCTCCCGTGCCGTGACGAAGGGTCCGTACGACCTCTCGCTCGTCGAAGGCTCGATCACCACGCCGCGCGACGCCGAGCGCATTCATGAGATCCGCCATGCCTCCAAGCGCCTGGTCACCATCGGGGCGTGCGCCACCGCGGGCGGCATCCAGGCCCTGCGCAATTTCAAGGACGTGAAGGAGTTCACCGCCATCGTCTACGCTACGCCGGCCTACATCTCGACGCTCGACCGCTCCACCCCGATCGCGGCGCACGTGGTCGTCGACTTCGAGCTGCGCGGTTGCCCGATCGACAAGCGGCAGCTGCTCGAGGTGATCAGCGCATTCCTTCACGGACGCAAGCCGAACACCCCGGCGCACAGCGTCTGCATCGAATGCAAGCTGCGCGGCAACGTCTGCGTGATGGTCGCGCGCGGCGTTCCCTGCCTGGGCCCGGTCACGCAGGCGGGCTGCGGCGCGATCTGTCCCGCCTACGACCGCGGGTGCTACGGCTGCTTCGGACCGCAGGAGACGCCGAACACGGAGTCCCTCGCGCGCTGGTGGGCGCGCCTCGGGGTGAACGAGCCCGACCTCGTCCGGGCCTTCCGCAGCTTCAACGCGTGGGCCAAGCCGTTCCGCGAGGAGAGCGAGGCGCACGAGCGCGGTCGGCCATGAGCGAGACGACGCGCACCATCAAGGTCGACTACCTCGCGCGTGTCGAGGGCGAAGGCGCCCTCTACGTGAAGATCAGGGGCGCTCACGTGCTCGACGTCAAGCTGCGGATCTTCGAGCCACCGCGCTTCTTCGAGGCGTTGCTGCGCGGCCGCGCCTTCGCGGAGGCGCCCGATATCACCGCACGCATCTGCGGGATCTGTCCGGTCGCGTACCAAATGAGCGCGGTGCACGCGCTCGAAGACGCGCTCGGCGTGCGGGTGGACGGGCAGCTCCGCGCGCTCCGCCGGCTCATCTACTGCGGCGAATGGATCGAGAGCCACGCGCTGCACGTCTACCTGCTGCACGCCCCCGACTTTCTCGGCTACCCCGACGCCATCCAGATGGCCAAGGAGCACCGCGATGCCGTCCAGCGGGGCTTGCAGCTGAAGAAGGTCGGGAACGAGGTCATCGGTCTCGTCGGCGGTCGCGAGATCCACCCGATCAACGTGCGCGTGGGCGGCTTCTACAAGGTCCCGGCCCCGCGCGACTTGGCGCCGCTCGCGGCGCGGCTCACATGGGCGCGCGACGCGGCGTTGGAAACGGTACGGTGGGTCGCCGGGTTCCCGTTTCCCGACCTCGAGCACGACTACGAGTTCGTCGCCCTGCATCATCCCGAGGAATACCCGCTCAACGAGGGGCGCATCGCCTCGACGAAAGGCCTCGACATCCCCGCCCGCGAGTACGACGCGCACTTCGCGGAGGACCACGTCGAACACTCGAACGCATTGCACTCGAGGCTGCGGGAGCGCGGCGCGTATTGCGTCGGACCGATGGCGCGCTATGCGCTCAATTACGCGCGCCTCTCCCCGCTGGCGCAGGAGGCCGCGCGGGCCGCGGGGCTGGGCCCCGTCTGCCGCAACCCGTTCAAGAGCATCGTCGTGCGCGCCGTCGAGATCCTGTGGGCGTGCGACGAGGCGCTCCGCCTCATCGCCGCGTACGAGTCGCCCGCCGAGCCGTGCATCGCCGTCCCGCGCCGTGCGGCGACCGGCTACGCCTGCACCGAGGCCCCGCGCGGCTTGCTCTACCATCGCTACCGGCTCCACGCCGACGGTACGATCCTCGACGCCAAGATCGTCCCCCCGACCTCCCAGAATCAGAAGATGATCGAGGAGGACCTCGCGCGCTTGGTCTCGCGCCATCTCGAGCTGCCTCAGCCGGAGCTGACGTGGCGGTGCGAGCAGGCAATTCGCAACCACGATCCCTGCATCTCCTGCGCCACCCATTTCCTCACGCTGCGCCTCGACAGGGAATGACGGCGCGCGCGCGCATCATTGGACTCGGACAGGGAGCTGCCGGCGACGACGGCGTCGGGCTCGCGATCCTGGAGTGGCTGCGCATGCGCGGCGTTCCCGAAGGCGTCGAACTGATCCGCGCAGCGGAGGACGCCGCGCTCGTCCCGCTCATCGAGACGTGCGCACCAGTCATCCTGATCGACGCCGTCCTCGGGACGCCGGTGGGCGAGGTCATCGAGCTCGCGCCGGAGCAGCTCGCGACGAGCCCGCTCCTCCCGGTCTCGACGCACGGCATGGGGATCGCCCAGGTGATCGAGCTCGCTCGCGTCCTCGCGCCAACCGCGGTCACCCCGTCCATCCGTCTCGTCGCCGTCACGATCGCGCGGCCGGAGCGATACGAACACCAGCTCTCGCCTGAGGTGGTTGCCGCGGTCCCGCGAGCGGGCGCGCGGGTGTTGGCGCTCGTCGGGGCCTGACCGTGCACGAGTCGGCTCTCGCGCAGCGGATTCTCGGGGTCGTCTTGGAGCGCGCCGTGCTCGAGCGCGCGCGCCGTGTCCGGGTGGTCCGCGGCTGGATTGCCGAGACGGAAGCCCTCGCGCCGGAGAGCCTGGCCTTCCACTTCGGGGCCCGAGCTCGCGGGACGGTCGCCGATGGGGCGCGGCTCGAGCTGCGGCTCGTCCACGTAGAGGCCCGCTGCCGAACGTGCGGGGACACGTACGCTCCTGAGCATCACGTCCTGCTCTGCCCGACGTGCGGAGGTAGCGACGGCGATATCCTCGCGCCGACGGGCATGGCGATCGAGGCTCTGGAGATCGAGGAGTGCTAAAGCTGTCCACGCGCAGGGGATCGAATCGATCCGAAGAAGGTCACATCGAAAAGGAGACAGCCCATGGTCAAGGTTGCGTTGTTCGTTCGGCTCGAGGCGAAGCCCGGAAAGGAGGCGGAGGTCGAGAGCTTCCTGCGCAGTGGCCTGCCGATCGTCCAGGACGAGCCGGCCACCATCGCCTGGTTCGCGCCTGGTTCGGGATCCGCCTTGGGCCGACGACGTTCGGCATCTTCGACGCCTTCCCGGATGACGCCGGCCGAGAGGCTCACCTCTCGGGCCGCGTCGCCGCCGCACTGATGGCAAAGGCTTCAGAGCTCTTTGCGAAGCCGCCTGTCATCGAGAAGGTGGACGTCCTGGCCGCAAAGCTTCCATAGCTGCCTCGGCGCGCCCTGGTACGGCCGGCGTTTAGCATGCAGCTCTGCAGGCTCGAGCCGCACGAGGTGAGCCTTCATCGAGAATCGCAAGGCGGGCTTTCGTGAGACCGGGCTCCGGAAGCCGCTACCGACGAACGATGCCCTCGAAGTGGTCGGGATGGACCGTGAGCTGTGATGCCGGTTCTGAACGTCGGCGCGGGAGCAGGATCAGCGCGGGAGCACGATCAGAGTTGGGCTGTGTCGGGTGGTCGACCGAGGGAACCATGGTGTTTTCGGGGGCCCCGGCGCTCCCGCCGCACGGGTCGCGTGGCGAGGACTGCCACCAATCTCGGCCATGCGCATGCGCCAGCAGCGGAGCCCGGGTGCGGATCAGTGGCCGACGCCCTGCGCCTCCAAGTAGCGCTCGGCCTCCAACGCGGCGATGCAGCCGGTTCCGGCGGCGGTCACCGCTTGCCGATAGGTGAAGTCCTGGACGTCTCCCGCGGCGAACACGCCCGGGACCGACGTCTGGGTCGTGCCGGGGACGACCTTGATGTACTCGTTCGGCAAGAGATCGATCTGCCCCTTGAAGATCGCGGTATTGGGCAGGTGACCGATGGCGATGAAGAGCCCGTCCACCTGCGTCTCCCACTGGGCGCCCGTCTTGAGGTTCCTCAGCCGCACGCCGGTGACCTTGCCCGCCGCGGGATCCAGCACGTCCTCCAGTGTGCTGTCCCAGGTGAAGGAGATCTTCGGGTTCTTGAGGGCGCGCTCCTGCATGATCTTGGAGGCGCGGAGGCTGTCGCGCCGGTGGACGACCTCGACCTTGCGCCCGAGGCGGGAAAGGTAAAGCGCCTCCTCCATGGCCGAGTCGCCGCCGCCCACCACCATGATGTTCTGGTCCTTGAAGAAGAAGCCATCGCAGGTCGCGCAGGTGGAGACGCCACGCCCCATGAGCTTGGACTCGTTGGGCAGGCCGAGGAGCCTGGCCGAGGCGCCGGTGGCGATGATGACGGTATGGCTCTCGAGGGCGACATCGCCCGCGCTCACGCGGAACGGCCGATGGCCGAAGTCCACGCTCGTCACGTCTTCGGCGATCATCTCGGTGCCGAAGCGCTCCGCCTGTTTCTTGAAGTTCTCCATCAGCGGGGGGCCGTCGATGCCCTCGATGAAGCCGGGGTAGTTCTCCACCAGCGTGGTCAGCATGAGCTGGCCGCCCGACTGCACGCCGGTGAACATGACCGGCGAGAGGTTGGCCCGCGCCGCGTAGATGGCGGCCGTGTAGCCGGCCGGGCCGGACCCGATGATGATCACCTTGCGCGTGGTTGTCACGTCCGTCTCCTTCCCGAGTGCCTGTCTATTTGATGCGCCCCGCCGCCGGTCGGATGCCGAGAATCCGCGTAAGCTCCTCCAGGTCGCGGATCTCGAAGGCCGGGGGCCGGATGCCCGGGGGGAGCGGCGAGGCGTCCCGATTGATCCACACCGCGTCCATCCCGACGCCCTGAGCCCCCGCCACGTCGATGTCGGCGCGGTCGCCCACGTACAGCGCCTCGCCGGCGCTCACGCCGAGCCGGCGCAGCGCGGTCTCGAAGATCACGGCCTGGGGCTTCCGCCAGCCTATCTCATCGGACACCACCACCGTCTCGAACAGGTGGGCGATGCCTTCGCGCTCCAGGATCCCGCGCGCCGTCGGCGAGTAGTCGAAGTTGGAGACCACCGCGAGACGATGCCGCTTTCTGAGCTCGCTCAGGAGCAAGCCGTGGTGCGACGGGAATACCACGGCCTTGGACAGCTCCCGCATGTGCGTGGCGAGAAGCGCGGGGATAGCCTCGGGGGCCAGCGCGGCCACCTCGAGCCCGAGACGCCCGATGAGCAGACGCAGGCGCTCGGGCGCCGCGACCTCGCGGTGGGTCTCGCCCCTCATCCGTTCCGCCTCCTGCCAGCTCCACATGAGGGCCTCGACGAAATCGGCCAGCTCGACACCGGGGGCGAAGGGCCGGAAGGCCCGGTGGAGATGGCCGGCGGTGGAGCGGATGACCTTGCCGTCGAGGCGCACCTCGGGGAGCCGGGTCCGGTCGAACGAGACCAGGGTGTCGAAGAGATCGAAAAGAACCGCGTGGTAGCTCACGGCAACGGCTTCCTCTGCGCATAGCCCTCGTCGAACCCGTGCCAGAAGCGCACCTCGGACTCCCCGACCTTCCAGCAGAGATTCACCGTCTCGTCTTCCACGACTCCCGGGAAGTCCACCAGCCCCATCTCCAGATCCTTGGTCACGCCGCCCAGCGCCAGGACCTCCTGCAGGATCCCGCGCACTTCGATGGCCAGGCCGTCGAGGCGCTCGGCCCTGGCCTTCCAGTCGCGCTGGTCGATCAGCCCGCCGCCGGAGGCCCGGATGCGCGCCTGCTCGGCGTGGAGGTGGCGCTGGAGCGCCGTCGCCTGGCGGTGGCGGTCCAGCGCCCCCTCCATCAGCCCCGAGAGCCTGGGGATCAGGCTGTTCACCTGGGCCGGGGTGAAGAGGCGCTCGCTCACGGCCCCGCCACGAAGATCGCGTGCACGTTTTTGGGCCCGTGGACGCCGCGGGTCAGCGTCACTCGATGTCCGCCGTCCGCGAGGGTCCCGGGATGAAGTTGACCATGGCCATTCCGACTTCGGGGAAGAACCTGTCGCCGAGGCAGGATCATGATCGAGGCGTTGATGCGGGCGGCCATGGTGTCCCGCTCCTCAACGGGCCGGGCCGGAACCGTGGGGCGGCGGCGGCGTGACGACCACGAGGACGAGGAGCGGCTCCGGGCCATCGTTGACGAGCCCGTGCTCCACTCCGGCCGGGGCCACCAGCGCCTCGCCCGCTGACAGCCTCTCCTCACTGCCGCCCAGCGAGAAGCGGCCGCCGCCCTCCAGCACGTAGTAGATCTTGTCCTGGGCGTCGTGGGTGTGCGCCTTCTGCGACTGCCCCGGCGCGACGCAGTAGAGGTCGAGCTGGCTCCGGTCGGTGGTGGCGAGCGCGATCTTCGTCATCTTGTCCGGGGCGAACCGGGCAAGGTCCTTGATGCGGATCCTCATGGCCTTCCGAGCGCCCGGGCGAGAAGCGACACCGGGTGCGTGACCTCGATCTCGAGCCCCTGGGCGCGGCAGTGCTGGGCGATCTGCATGAGACATCCGGGATTGCCCGCGGCGACGATGCGCGCGCCGGTCTCCCTGATCCGCTCCACCTTGCGGCGCCCCAGCTCGGCGGCGATCTCGGGCTCGAGAAGGTTATAGACGCCCGCGCTCCCGCAGCAGAGCTCGCTGTCCGGGAGCTCGACCAGCGTCAGCCCCGGAATCCGCTTCAAGAGATCCCGAGGCTGCGACCTGATCCGCTGGCCATGAGCCAGGTGACAGGCATCGTGATAGGTCACGGTCCCCCTGAGCTCGCCAAGCGACAGCTCGCTCTCCACCAAGACCTCGGAGATGTCCCGCACTTTCCGGGAGAACGCCTCCGCATCGCCGTCATGGAGCCAGTGGCCGTACTCCCTGAGCGCCGAGCCGCAGCCGGCGGCGTTGGCGACGATCACGTCGAGGTCGCGCTCGTAGCTGGCCATGAAGCGCCCGGCCATCCGGCGGAACTCGCCGAGCCGTCCGGCGTGGAGGTGAAGCGCGCCGCAGCACCCCTGACCCCGTGGCACCACGACGTCGTAACCGGCGGCCGAGAGCAGCCGCGCCGTGTCCCTGTTCACCTCGGGATAGAAGAAGCGCTGGACGCAACCGATCAGGAGCCCGGCGCGCCCCCGCCGCTTCCCCTCGGCCGGGATCAGCTCGGGCAGTCCGGTGCTGGCGGCGGGGAGCCGGGGGAGCAGCGCGTCCATGCTCTGGAGCTTCTTGAACGGCGCCAGGACCCCGAGCGCGCGCACGAAGCGCTGCAAGCCTGACGACTGGTAGAAGCGCAGGAGGCGGACGAACGGCGCGAGCCGGGCCGGGAACGCGAAGCACTGCAGGAAAAGGCCCAGCATGGCGTGGTCGGTGGCGGGGGAGCGGACGCCGCGGCGCTGGAGCTGGCCGCGCGTGGCCTCGAGCAGTTGGCCAAAGGGCACTCCCGAAGGACAGGCCGTCTCGCAGGCGCGACAGCCGAGGCAGAGGTCGAGATGACGGGCCAGGCCCGGCGTCAGCTCCGCGCGACCCTCGGCGGCCGCCCGCATGAGATAGACCCGCCCTCGGGGGGAGTCCATCTCCTCACCGAGCACGCGGTAGGTCGGGCACTGGGGCAGGCAGATCCCGCAGTGAACGCAGGCGCGGAGACCGTCCGTGGACGGCGCATCCTCCAAGTCGAAGGCCCCGAGCCCTCCCGCGCGGGGTTGGTTCATAGGCCACCAACAAAGCGTCCAGGGTTGAGGACGCCGTCGGGGTCGAACTCAAGCTTCAGCCGAGACATGATAGTCAATAATTCTAATGCAATAGGGCCCCACGCATCAAAATCAGCCTTAAGGGCAGCGGGCGCCCGCTCGACTACCAGGCTCCCGCCTTCTGGTCCGAGTCCCTCCCGGAGCGGCCTGAGGAGAGTCCCGTCCAAGACGGCACCCGAGACCTCACCCTGGAACGCGGACTGCAGCACGCCGTTTCCTGCCTGGGCCACCACGGAGACCCCAAGCCCGAGCCCAGACGCCAGCCGCTCCAGCTCGCCCAGCCAGAACACGAGCCGTTCGGGCTCGCAGCTGAGCCTGAGCACCACGGGACCTGTCAGGGCCTCGCCGAGCTGTCCCCAGATCGAAGAGGGCATCTCTTGGACCTGAGCGCCATGGAGCCTGGCGAGCTTGACCAGGGCAGCGCCCTGGCTCAGGACAGCCTCCTGGACACTGCCGACCGACACCAGGAGCGCCAGCTCCCGACCCGTGCGGCCGCACGCGCGGCTGGCTTCACCATTGAGCAGCGTTACGCGGTCGGGCTCGAGGGAAGAGCCGATCACCGCGGACAGGAAGCTCTCCACCGCCTCGCGCGAGCTCCAGGCGAAGAGCCACGAGCCGCTGGCCGGCGGGAGCGGATGGAGCCTCAGCGTGGCTCCCGCGATGACGCCGAGCGTTCCCAGCGAGCCCACCATGAGCTTCGGCACGTCGTAGCCGGTCACCGACTTGACGACCTTGGCGCCGCCCCAGGTGATCGAGCCGTCTGCCTGGACGAAGCGAACGCCGAGGGTGAGATCCCGTCCGGTGCCGTAGCGGAAGCGCAGCGGGCCGCTGGCATTGCTGGCCAGGACACCACCGATCGACCGCGATGACCCGCCGACGGGATCGAGCGCCAGCATCTGGCCTCGCTCGGCGAGCCGGCGGGCGAGCGCGGCGAGCGGCACGCCCGCCTGCACGCTCATGACCATGTCCTCGGGGACGTATTCCGTGATCGCGTTCAACCGGGCGAGGTCCAGGATCAGGTCGAGGCGGCGCGGCGGATTCCCGAGGGCGAGAGCGGATCCACTTCCCCGGGGCGCCACCGCCAGGCCTTCGGCGTGCGCGAGCGCGAGCAGCCGGCCCACCTCGTCCACGCTCCCCGGCCGCGCCAGCCAGCGAGGCATGACTCCGTCCACCGCGTGAGCGTTGAGCGCCTCGGCATCACCGGCGAGATGCTCACGACCGACGATGTCGGCGAGCGCCTCGAGCAATGCGGGCGACGAGACAGCCATCGCGTTCAGACCCAGGCGCCGGCAGGAATGCGCGGCGGCCCGGGCCGGAATCCCTCGCCGCAAGCCGGATGGGACGGCAGGAGCTTCCCCGGGTTCATGATCCCGTCGGGATCGAAGACGCGCCGAAGCCGGGCCATGAAGTTGAGATCGGCGGCGGCGAACTGAAGCGTCAGGCTCTGGGCCTTGTCCACTCCGACGCCATGCTCGCCCGTGACGCTGCCGCCGAGCGCCAGGCAGGCGCGAAGCAGTTCCTCGTTGGCCCCCTGGGCCCGCTCGAGCTCGCCGGGCACGCGATCGTCGTAGAGGATGATGGGGTGGAGGTTGCCGTCCCCCGCGTGGAAGACATTGGCGATCCTGAGCCCATGGCGGGCACCGATGGCCTGCACCTCGCGCATGATCGCGGGCAGCCGGGAGCGCGGCACCACCGCATCCTGGAGGAGCCAGTTGCTCGTCATGCGCCCGATCACGCCGGCCGCCTCCTTCCGTCCCTTCCAGAGAAGCGCCCGCTCGGCTTCGTCCTGCGCCACTCGGACCTCCAGCGCCGCATGATCCCGGCAGATCGGCACGATGCGCACCGCCTGGGCCTCGACCTCTTCCTGCGGTCCGTCCAGCTCGATGAGCAGCACCGCCCCCGCGCCCTTGGGGTAGCCCGCGCCGATTCCCTCCTCGATGGCGCGGACGAAGAACTCGTCGATCAGCTCGAGCGCGGAGGGGATGATGCCCGCGGCGATGATCGCGGACACCGTCTCCGAGGCATCGTCCAGCGTGGAGAAGGAGGCGAGCAGGGTCTTCACGCCCTCGGGAACATGCAGGAGGCGGACGATGACGGCCGTCACCAGCCCGAGCGTTCCCTCGCCGCCCACGAAGACACCCGTGAGGTCATAGCCCGGTCGTTCCTGGACCTTGCCGCCCAGCCACACGAGCTCCCCCCCGCCCGTCACCACCTGGAGCCCCAGCACGTGGTTCACCGTGATGCCGTACTTGAGGCAGTGCGGGCCGCCCGCGTTGGTCGAGCAGTTGCCGCCGATTGAGGAGACCATCTGGCTCGACGGATCGGGGGCGAAGTAGTAGCCGTGCCCGCGCGTGGCCTGGCTCAGCCAGAGATTGATCAGCCCGGGTTCTACGGTGGCGCAGCGATTCGCGAAATCCAGCTCGAGGATCCGGTTCATCCGGTTCATCGCGACCATCACGCCCCCGAGCGGCGCCATGGCTCCCCCGATGATGCCGGTCCCCGAGCCGCGCGGCACCACCGGCACATGCTCCCGCCGGCACAGCCCGACCACTTGCGCGACCTGTAGGGCGGTTTCCGGCAACACCACCACGTCGGGGGCGCCTTTGTAGAAGGTGTGCATGTCGGCTTCGTAGGTGAGCCGGCCCTCGCGCGAGGACACGAGACCGCCCTCACCCACGATGCGCTGCAGATCCCGGAAGAAGGCGGGACTCAGCTCCATAGCACTACCAGCGCGTCGCCACGAGCATGTCGAAGATCGACCGAACTCTCCGGCGCATTCGTCAAGAGCTGGCCGCCGTTCGAGCGCCGGCCTTGCCGGCGCAACCCGTTCATGGGGGAGGCATGGGAGGGGACCGTCGAGGCCCCCTCCCATTCATCTATCCGATCTTCCAGGTCTCGCCCGACACGAGGAGCTTGGCGATGTCCCCCGGCCCTCGCTCGGAGATGGACTTCTGCTCCTGCTGGATCACGATCTCCTCGTAGGTCGTCCCGTCCGTGTTGGCGGCCAGCACGCCGAGCGGGATGGGGTAGTCGGGCGCCCAGAGATGCGCCAGCACGAGCGCGGTGCCGCGATCCGTCTCGTCGTGCACCCAGAGCGCGCTCTCCGGCACGTCCTTGACGCGGACCACCTTGGGTTTGACGCCCTCGAGGACGAGCCCGCGGCGGTCGTCCACCGGACCGAAGACCAGCGCCTTGCCGTGCTGGAGCTTGAGCTCGTGCAGGATCTTCGACTCCCGGTCGTAGAGCACGTTCCAGGCCAGGTCGTTGTAGACATTGCAGTTCTGCAGGATCTCCACGAAGGCGGCGCCTTTGTGGTGGGCCGCGCGCCTGAGCGTCTCCTCCATGTGGGCGATATTCCGGTCGACGGTGCGGGCGACGAAGGTCGCGCCTGCTCCCAGCGCGAACGAGCACGGGCTCACCGGGCGGTCGGCCGAGCCCATGGGCGTGGACTTGGTCACCTTGCCCAGCTCGCTGGTCGGGGAGTACTGGCCCTTGGTCAGCCCGTAGATCCGGTTGTTGAAGAGCAGGATCGTCACATCCACATTGCGCCTGAGCACGTGGAGCAGGTGGTTGCCACCGATGCTGAGCCCGTCGCCGTCTCCGGTGACCACGAACACCTTGAGCTCGGGCCTGGCCAGCTTGAGCCCGGTGGCGATGGCGGGGGCGCGGCCGTGGATGGTGTGGAAGCCGTAGGTGTTCATGTAGTACGGGAAGCGGCTCGAGCAGCCGATCCCCGAGATGAACACGATGTTCTCCTTGGGGATGCCCAGCTCGGGCATCGTCTTCTGCATCGCGCTCAGGATGGCGTAGTCCCCGCAGCCGGGGCACCACCGCACGTCCTGGTCGGATTCGAAGTCCTTCTTCGTGTACTTCGGGGCGCCGCCCTGGGTCGCCCCGGGAGCTCCCGTGACCGTGCTCACAGCTTCGCCTCCACGAGTTGATTGATCGCCTCGAGGATGTCCTGGCTCGCCAGCGGCATCCCGCCCACGCGGTTGTAGCCGACGGCGTCCACCAGGTACTCAGCGCGCAGGATGCGCACGAGCTGCCCGCTATTGATCTCAGGCACGAGCACGCGCCGGTACTGGCGGAGGATCTGACCCAGGTCGGGCGGCAGCGGGTTCAGGTGCCGCAAGTGCACGGCGGCCACCGCCCGGCCCTCCAGCTGCGCCTCCTCCACGGCCGCGGTGATGGCGCCGTAGGTACCGCCCCAGCCCACCACCAGCACATCACCCGTCACCGGGCCGTTGATATGCGTGGGCGGGATCTCCTGGGCCACGCGCCGCACCTTCTCGGCGCGGATCTTCACCATGTGGTCGTGGTTCTCCGGGTCGTAGGAAATATTGCCGGTGATGTCCTGCTTCTCGATGCCGCCGATCCGGTGCTCCAGCCCGGCTGTACCGGGTGGCACCCACGGCCTGGCCAGCGTTGCGGGATCCCTGAGATACGGGGAGAACCCTTCCGGATCGGTGCGGAACTCCACGGGGATGTCCGGCAGCGCCTTCACGTCGGGGATGAGCCAAGGCTCAGACCCGTTGGCGAGATACCCGTCGGAGAGCACCATGACCGGCACCATGTACTTGACGGCGATCCTCACCGCCTCGTAGGCAATGTAGAAGCAGTCGCCGGGCGTGCAGGGCGCGAGGACCACCACGGGGGACTCGCTGTTGCGGCCGTAGATGGCCTGCATCAGGTCGGCCTGCTCGGTCTTGGTGGGCAGCCCGGTGCTGGGGCCGCCGCGCTGGATGTCGAAGATCACGATGGGCAGCTCCGCCATCACCGCGAGCCCGATAGCCTCCCCCTTCAGCGCGATGCCGGGGCCGCTGGAGGCGGTGACGCCGATCGCGCCGCCGAAGGCCGCGCCGATCACCGATGTGGCCGCCGCGATCTCGTCCTCGGCCTGGAAGGTGCGGACCCGCCATCGCTTGTGCATGGCCAGCTCTTCGAGAATGCTGCTGGCGGGCGTGATGGGATAGGCGCCGAAGACGAGGGGGACCCGGGTACGCTCCGCGGCGGCGAGCAGCCCCCAGGCCAGCGCCCGGTTGCCCGTCATGCTGCGGTAGAGCCCCGGCGGCATCTCGGCCGCCTCGACACCGTAATGCTCGGAGAACATCTCGGCCGTTTCGCCGAAGGCGTGGCCGGCCTTGAGCACACGGGTGTTGGCCTCGACGAACACGGGGTTCTTGGCGAAGCGCTTCTTGATCGCGTCGAGCGTCGGGTCCAGCGGGCGCGTGTAGATCCACGACACCAGCCCCAGGGCGAAGAAGTTCTTGCACCGCTCCTTCTCCTTGGCATTCAGCGAGAGGTCCTCGAGCGCCTTCTTGGTCATGCCGCTGATGTCGACCTGGTAGGGCCGGTACTTCTCGCCGAGCCCCGGGTCCTCGAGCGGGTTCTTGGCATAGCCGGCCTTGTCCAGGTTGCGCTGATCGAAAGCCGCGGTGTTCACGATCAGGATGCCGCCCGGCTTGAGGTCGGACAGATGCACTTTCAGCGCAGCCGGGTTCATCGCCACCAGCGCATCGAGCTGGTCCCCCGGCGTGTAGACGCGCTGGCTCCCGAACTGGAGCTGGAAGCTGGAGACACCGAACAGCGTCCCGGCGGGCGCCCGGATCTCCGCCGGGAAGTTGGGCAACGTGGAGATGTCATTGCCGGCCCAGGCCGCCTCCGTGGTGAACTGCTCGCCGGTGACCTGCATGCCATCGCCCGAGTCCCCGGCGAACCGGATCACGGCCCGCGTGAGCGTGCGACGGGGCTTTTGGGCTACCCCTGCGGGCGCTACGGTCTCGCTCATCGGTCTTGTATCCTTTCCTTACGTCTCCTTACGTCGTTCGTGTCGTAGGACGATATGTGACCGACCTCTGTTCGCGGGCAGCCTTTGCCGGCGCAACCTTGTCCTGGGGGAGGCCTCGGAGGAGGCCGCCCAGGCCGCTCCGATCCTTACTAGCCCGCGTCCACTTCGGAGGGGCGCTTGAGCGCGTCCCCGGGACCCAGGTTCAGGACGGCCTCCGGGAAGAGGTCCGCCATCCATTTGATGAAATGAGTTGCCGTGACGACTCCCACGGCGCGCCGGTCGGCGTCCACCAGCGGAATCGTCCGATACCCGGCCACGCTCATGCGATTCACCGCGTAGGCCACCCGGTCAGTAACCGACAGGGCATCCGGGTCCGGCGTCATCACCTGTCCCACCTGAGTGACGAGGGGACCCAGCCCGCGGGCCACCACCCGCGTCAGTACGTCGCGCTCGGTGAAAATCCCGACCAGGCGCCTATCGGCGTCCACGACGAGCACCGCCGCCCGCCGCATCGCCATCATGCTGGCGACAGCCTCCTTGACCGAGACCGTCTCCCGCACGCAGAGCGGCTCATCGGGGCCCAAGGTGCGAATCGTGTCGTTCAGCAGAGCTCCCTTGATCTCGCGGAGCTCCTCTTCCAGCGCCCCCGAATACTCGTCCTGGGTGTCGCTCATACCCTCTCCCCGGCCGCCCTGCGACCCAGCGGAACACACCGGCGCGCCAACCGAATCAGAACAGAGTGAGCCCGGTTGCCCTCTATTGTGAGAATCCCCCGCCGGAGGCGTGACACTCCATGTTCATGCTACCCAACGCGGCTCGGAGAAGCAAGGTCCCACGCGGTCGGACCGCCAGACCGCCCAGCGCAGGACCATGCCGGAGATCGGTGGTGGGGTTCTACAGCTCCAGCAGCTCCATCTTGGGGGTCCGGGTCAGATTCCGGCAGCCGCCCTCTTCGACCAAGACCATGTCCTCGATCCTCACCGCGCCCCGCCTCGAGTAGTAGAGCCCCGGCTCCACGGTCACGACATTGCCGGCACGGAGCTCGGCGTCGACGCGGCTGATCCGCGGCGGCTCGTGGATGTCAAGCCCCACCCCGTGACCGGTGCCGTGGAAGAACCCCTGGGTGCGCCCGTCCACGACCCCGGTCTGGTAGCCCCGCGCCTCCAAGGTCGCGACAACCTCGGCGTGAACGCCCGCGCCCGAGGCGCCGGCCCGGATCAGCTCGATCCCCCTGAGCTGAGCCGCCAGCACCGCGTCGTAGATCCGCCGGAGCTCGTCGCTCGCCCCGCCCTTGACCACGGTCCGTGTCATATCGGCGAAGTACCGGGTCTGCGAGGAGCGGGGAAAGATATCGAAGATGATCGACTGGTTGGGACGGATGGGACCGGAGCCCTGATTATGGGGGTCCACTCCCTGCTCGCCGCAGGCGATGATGGTGTGCTGGGCGATGCAGTCGTGCTCCATGAGGGAGACGTTGACGACCTTCTTGAGGTCCTCGCTCGTCAACGCCCGCCCCTTCCAGAGGACAAGGTCGCCACGGATCACGCTCTCCCGGAGCACGTTCACCGCCGCCTCGAACGCGGCCTCCGTATGGCGCTGGGTCTCCTCGATGGCCGCCACCTCCTCGCCGGACTTGATCAGTCGCGCGGGGAAGAACGGATGGGGGCGCGCAGTGACCGTAATGCCTCGCTCCCTCAGCCGGTCGGCCAGCTCCAGCGGAAAGTCCGCGGGCACGTCGACGGCCTTCACGCCATAGTCTTCAAGCAAGAGGCTCACCGTGTCAGTGAGGCGCGGGGTCTGATACCGCTGGCGCGCCTTGGCCTCCCACTCGGAAAGCGAGAGCACCTCGTCGACCCGCGCTTGGGACCGCGCCCGGTCCACCTCGAGGTCGGACATCAGGAGGATCCTCCGCTCCCCGACCCCCAAATACACGAACGGGTCGGGGGCCAGGAAGCGGCAGGCGTAGTAGAGGTTGGAGTCCGCCTCGCTGGCGGCGATGATCAAGGACGCCCTCATGCGCTGCCTCCTCGTCCTATCTCGCGTGAGACGTGTACGGCCTCCGACGCCGGCGCGCCGATCCCGCTCGCGAATCGCCCCAGCGCCACGCCCCTACCCTACCACGCCGGCGGCGGCCCCAGCGTGCAGGCGGTGACTCGGAGGGGCGCGGTCGTCCCGCTTCTGGAGCTGCTCCACGAAGCGCCCCACCGCCGGCGTCATCCGACTGCCCCGCCGGTGGATGATCCCGATGGGGCGGACCAGTCCGGGGAACGTCAGCCGCAGAGCGACCAGCGTCCGCATGCCGAGCTCGTTGAGGATGGTCGGGCGGGGCAGGATGCTGAGGCCGGCATTGATGCCGATGGCCTGCTTGATGGTCTCCACGTTGTCGAACTCCATCACGACCTCCACCTTGACCCCGTGCTGCTTGAGCGCGCGGTCGATGGCCTTCCTGATGGCGAGGTCGTGGTCGAAGGCGACGAACTTCTCTCCATTGAGATCGGCCGCCGCGAGGGAGCGCCGACGGGCCAGCCGATGGGTGGGATGAGCCACCAGGACCATGGGCTCGGAGCGCAGGGGCAAGACCTCGAGCACGCGAGTCGCCGCCGGGTAGGAGAGAATCCCGAGATCAGCCTCGTCGTTGAGGACCGCCTCCACGACCTTGTGGGGATGCAGGCACTCGAGCAGCACCCGCGCATGGGGGTACGCCGACATGAAGGGTTGCATGTGACGGCTCATGTCGTGGAGCCCCACCGAGTAGATGGCCGCTACCCGCACCGTCCCCTCCACGCGCTGCTTGGCCATCGAGAGATCCGCCCGTGCCTTCTCGAACCCCTGCAGCAGCGTCCGGCAGGCCTCGTAGAAGGTGCGACCCTCTTCCGTGGGCTGAAGCGGGCGCCGTGAGCGGTCGAGCAGGGGCAGGTCCAGCTCCCCCTCCAGCTGCTGGATGGACTGGCTGGCAGCGGACTGGGAGACGCCGTTGGCCGCCGCCCCGCGCGAGAAGCTCCGGAGCCGGACCACGTCGCAGTAGAGCTTGAGGTTGTCCAGGTTCACGGACCCACGATATCACTATTAGGCTTTCTAATGTACTGTTTTTCAAACTTTGGTCTTGGCTTATGCTCTGGTTCGGGTGTATTCTGCTGTCTCAAGTCTGGCGCGGCATGGCCCAAGGCCCTGACGGACGGAAAGGGAACGACGATGGTCACGACGGCTCCGGGGCTACCCCCAGCGCAGGGTCTCTACGACCCCGCCCACGAGCACGACGCCTGCGGCGTCGGCTTCGTGGTGGACATCAAGGGCCGAAAGTCCCACGCGATCGTGAGCCAGGCCCTCACGGTGCTGAAGAACCTGATGCACCGCGGCGCCTGCGGCTGCGACGTCAATACGGGAGACGGCGCCGGCATCCTGATCCAGATGCCTCATGCCTTCCTCGTCCGTGAGTGCGGCCGGCTCGGGTTCACCCTGCCCGCGCCGGGCCACTATGGCGCCGGGCTGGTGTTCCTGCCGCGCGACCCACTGGAGCGGGCGGAGTGCGCGAGCGCGCTCGAGCGGATCATCGTCGACGAAGGGCAGCGCGTCCTCGGCTGGCGCGATGTGCCGACCGACAACTCACCCGTGGGTCCGACTGCCCGCTCCGTCGAGCCGGTCTTCAAGCAGGTCTTCATCGGCCGGGCGGCGGCCGTACCCGACCGGGCCGCCTTCGAGCGGAGGCTCTACGTGATCCGCAAGCGCGCCGAGCATGCCGTGCGCGGGCGCGACCTCGCCGAGCGGAAGTTCTTCTATCTGCCAAGCCTCTCCGCCAATACCCTCATCTACAAGGGCATGCTCTCGGCCGACCAGATCGAGACCATGTTCCCCGACGTGACCGACCCGCTGGTCGAGTCGGCCCTGGCGCTGGTCCACCAGCGCTTCTCGACCAACACTTTCCCCTCCTGGCCGCTCGCCCACCCGTACCGTTACATCGCCCACAACGGTGAGATCAACACGCTGCGCGGCAACATCAACTGGATGCACGCCCGGGAGGTGATCTGCCGGTCGACACTGCTGGGCGATGATCTCAAGAAGATCGTCCCCATCGTCATCGAGGGCGGCAGCGACTCCGCCATCTTCGACAACGTGCTCGAGTTCCTGGTGATGGCGGGCCGGCCCCTGCCGCTGGCCGTGCTCATGATGATCCCCGAGGCCTGGAGCGGGCACGAGTCCATGAGCGAGGAGCGCAAGGCCTTCTACGAGTACCACGGCTGCCTCATGGAGCCCTGGGACGGCCCGGCGTCCATCGCCTTCACCGACGGCACCGTGATCGGCGCCGTGCTGGACCGCAACGGGCTCAGGCCCTCGCGCTACTACGTCACCAAGGACGGGCTCGTGGTGATGGCTTCCGAGGTGGGCGTCCTCGATATCCCGCCCGAGCGGGTACTGCTCAAGGAGCGCCTGCATCCCGGCCGGATCTTCCTCGTCGACACGGCCCAGGGCCGCATCATCGACGATGCCGAGCTGAAGCACGTCTACGCCACCCAGCACCCCTACGGGGAGTGGCTCAAGACCCACTTGAAGCCGCTCGAGAGCCTGCCCGAGCCGCCGCGTGTCCCGGAGCCGGATCACGAGACGGTGCTCCAGCGCCAGCAGGTCTTCGGCTACACGCACGAGGACCTGCGCATCCTGCTGGCCCCCATGGCGGTGAACGGGGAGGAGCCCGTGGGCTCCATGGGCACCGACACCTCGCTGGCCGTGCTGTCGGACCGGCCGCGCCTGCTCTACGACTACTTCAAGCAGCTCTTCGCTCAGGTCACCAACCCGCCGCTCGACGGCATCCGGGAGGAGCTGGTGACCCAGATCGCCACCAGCATCGGCCCCGAGGGCAATCTCCTCGAGCCGACGCCCGAGGCGTGCCGGCAGATCAAGCTCAAGACGCCGATCCTCCACAACGAGGAGCTGGCGCGCATCCGTCACGTGGATCTGCCGGGCTTCCGGGCCACCACGGTCTCGATGCTGTTCCCGGTGGCCGAAGGTGCCGCCGGGCTGGCCAGGGCCATGGAGGATCTGTGTCGGAAGGCGAGCCGGGCCGTCGCCGATGGCTCCACGTATCTCATCCTCTCCGACCACGGCGTCGACGCCCGGCACGCGCCCATCCCCGCGCTCCTGGCGACGTCGGGCGTCCACCACCACCTGATCCGCGAGGGCAGCCGCGTCAAGGTCGGGCTCATCGTCGAGACCGGCGAGCCGCGCGAGGTGCATCACATGGCGCTACTCCTGGGCTACGGCGCGGGCGCCATCAACCCCTACCTCGCCTTCGAGACGCTCGACGACATGATCCGCCAGGAGCTCCTCCCCGGTCTGGACCACAAGACCGCGGTCAAGAATTACGTCAAGGCGCTGAACAAAGGGGTCCTCAAGGTCATCTCCAAGATGGGGATCTCCACCATCCATTCCTATCGGGGCGCCCAGATCTTCGAAGCCATCGGCCTCAACCGGGAGTTCGTGGATCGCTACTTCACCTGGACGGCCTCGCGGATCGGCGGCATCGGCATGGACGTGGTCGCCGAGGAAGCGCTCATGCGCCATCAGCGGGCCTATCCCGACCGCCCGGTGGGCCCGCCCGAGCTGGACTGGGGCGGCGAGTACCAGTGGCGTCGCGACGGGGAATATCATCTCTTCAACCCGGAGACGGTCTTCAAGCTCCAGCACGCCACGCAGAGCGGCCAGTACAAGATCTTCAAGGAGTACACGGCGCTGGTTGACAACCAGAACCGTCACCGGGCGACGCTGCGCGGGCTCTTCGAGTTCAAGCCTGCCGAGACGCCAGTCCCGCTCGCGGAGGTCGAGCCGGTCGAGTCCATCCTGAAGCGCTTCGCCACGGGCGCCATGTCCTACGGCTCCATCAGCCAGGAGGCGCACGAGACCCTGGCCATCGCCATGAACCGCATCGGGGGCAAGTCCAACACCGGCGAGGGCGGCGAGGATCCGGCGCGCTACCGGCGCGATCCCAACGGCGACTGGCGCCGCAGCGCGATCAAGCAGGTCGCCTCGGGACGCTTCGGCGTCACCAGCGAGTACCTGGTCAACGCCGACGATCTCCAGATCAAGATGGCCCAGGGCGCCAAGCCGGGTGAGGGCGGCCAGCTCCCCGGCCACAAGGTCTACCCGTGGATCGCCAAGGTGCGTTACTCGACCCCCGGCGTCGGATTGATCTCGCCGCCGCCCCATCACGACATCTACTCCATCGAGGACCTGGCCCAGCTCATCCACGACCTGAAGAACGGCAACCCCAAGGCGCGGATCAGCGTCAAGCTGGTCTCCGAGGTCGGGGTCGGGACGGTCGCGGCGGGAGTGGCCAAGGCCCACTCCGACGTCGTCCTGATCTCGGGCCATGACGGCGGGACCGGCGCCTCGCCGCTCACCTCTATCAAGCACGGGGGCACGCCGTGGGAGCTGGGGCTCGCCGAGACCCAGCAGGTCCTGGTGATGAACAACCTCCGCGACCGGATCATCGTCCAGACCGACGGCCAGATGAAGACCGGCCGCGACGTGGTCGTGGCGGCGCTGCTGGGGGCCGAGGAGTACGGCTTCTCCACGGCACCACTGGTTGTCATGGGCTGCATCATGATGCGCGTCTGCCACCTCAACACCTGCCCGGTGGGGATCGCCACCCAGGACCCCAGGCTCCGCGCGAAGTTCACCGGCGAGCCCGAGTTCGTCGAGAGCTTCTTCCGCTTCGTCGCCCTGGAGGTGCGGGAGTACATGGCCAAGCTCGGCTTCCGCGCCATGGACGAGCTGATCGGGCGCGTGGACTGTCTCAACGTCAAGCCCGCGGTGGACCACTGGAAGGCGCGCGGGCTCGACTTCTCGGCGATCCTCTACCGGCCCCCGGTGAGCCCCGAGGTCGCCATCCGCAAGGTGGTCGAGCAGGACCACGGGCTCGAGCAGTCGCTGGACATGACCACGCTCGTGCCGATGTGCAAGCCGGCCCTCGAGAAGAAGGAGCCGGTGGACATCCGGTTGCCCATCCGGAACGTGAACCGCACGGTGGGCACCATCCTCGGCCATGAGATCACCTCCCGCTATGGCGCCCTGGGCCTGCCGGACGACACCATCCGCATCCACTTCAGCGGGTCGGCCGGCCAGAGCTTCGGGGCCTTCCTGCCGCGCGGGATCACCCTCACCCTCGAGGGCGATGCCAACGATTACATCGCCAAGGGGCTCTCGGGCGGCAAGATCATCGTCTACCCGCCGCGCGAGGCGACCTTCGTGGCCGAGCAGAACATCCTCGTCGGCAACGTGG
>WNGF01000489.1_pt1 | contig 57019 bp, 61 predicted proteins | sample 5400641 | NCBI WGS metagenome assembly WNGF01 (sample SAMN13153371, study PRJNA577476) | soil metagenome | isolation source: 80 cm soil or saprolite under grassland replicate 2 | place: USA:California | collected 2016-06-15
CAGCGGTCTCGATTCCGATGCTCGTGTCCTTCACGACGCTGCAGACGCGGCTCTTCTTTCCCGTCGGATCGCTGCTTGGGGTTGGCCTCGACGTGCAGACGTCGCTTGCGCTCTTCGATCGGATCTTCGAATACCTCGATCAGCCGATCGACATCGAGGAGAAGCCGGACGCGCTCGCCGTCGGACAGGCCGGCGACGTTGTCTTCGCTCGGGTCTGGTTCCGGTACGGCGAGGACTGGACGCTCCAGGACGTCTCGTTCACAGTGGCGGCGGGCACGACGACCGCGCTCGTCGGAGAGACCGGCTCCGGCAAGACGACGCTCGGCTACCTCGCGGCGCGACTCTACGACGCCAGTCGTGGAAGCATCACGATCGGGGGCGTCGACATCCGTGACCTGAGCTTCCAGGCGTTGTCCGACCTCGTCGGCGTCGTCTCGCAGGAGACGTACCTCTTCCACGAGTCGGTGCGCGAGAACCTGCGCTTTGCCAAGCCGGACGCGACCGACGAGGAGATCGAGACGGCCGCCGAGGCGGCACGCATCCACCACGTGATCGCGGCGCTCCCTGAAGGCTACGACACCGTCGTCGGCGAGCGCGGCTACCGGTTCTCCGGCGGCGAAAAGCAGCGGATCGCGATCGCGCGGACGATCCTGCGCAACCCGCCGATCCTCGTCCTCGACGAGGCGACGAGCTCGCTCGACACCGAGACCGAGCGGCTCGTGCAGGAGGCGCTCGACCGGCTGTCCGAGGGGCGGACGACGATCGCGATCGCGCACCGGCTCTCGACTGTGCGCGCCGCCGACCAGATAATCGTGCTCGACCACGGCCGCATCGTCGAGTCCGGTCGGCACGATCAACTGATCCTCGCCGGCGGCCGCTACACGGCGCTCGCCGTGCGCGACGCCGAGCTCGGCACTGCCGCCCCCACTACTCCAGGCGAGGTCCTCGCGCTCGCGCCCCGTTCAACACCCTGAACTGACACGCACCCGCGCAGTCGGCGGAGTAGAGATCCGCCCTGGTGGGAAATCCTCTGGCATGGATATTGCGGTCGCAGTCGCCTTTGTCCTGATCGTCCTTTTGCCCGCCGTGCTCATCGGTGCCTTGTTCGTCTGGGGAGCGCTGAAGGATGGGCAAGAGGACAGGGAGTTGCAGGCCCGGCTGGGCATCCGTCGCAGGACGAGGCTCGGGCGCTAGCCGGAACCGGTCTCGATGCGATGCAATCGCGCCAACTGCGCATGCACCGTCCTCACGTTCCTGCGGGGAACCGGTAGCTCGACGGAACCGGCTTCGGCGGCGGCCCGAAGGCAACCGCAATCTCCTGATGCTGAGTCAAGACGACTCGGTTCGGATCCGCTGCGGGCTTGCCGTTGACGAAGAGGAGCAGCTTGCCGTCGCCGCACTCGTCGGCAAGGCACGTTTTCGTCAATCGGACACCCCAAACCGCGAAGAACTCCGCGAGCGAAAAGCTGCGCACCGTCGGCGACTCGACGTGGATGACACCGCTCGCGTCGTGGGTGTGGAGTGGCGAGATGAACCCATCCCCGGTGCCTATCCCTGCGGGAACGATCACGGGTTTGCCGTTGACGAAGACGTCGAGGTGCTGATGGATGTGGAGAGTCGTTCCCTCTCGGGCTAGAGCCGGAAGGCCGATCGCGTCGAGCCGCGCGCGTAGATGGTCGAGCTCGGCCGGCCACGGCGGCGGCCCTGCCTCCAGCCCGGGCAGCGCCGCGACATTCACCACAGGAGGCGGAGTCGTCGGCACAGTGGGGCTGGCCGAGTGCGAGCGAGTCAGTGCGATCGCGGCGATCGCACTCGCACCGAGGACGCCGACCGCGCCAATCCACACGACCGCCCCGCTCGTCGGCGGCTTCTTACCAGGAGGTGGTTTCTTTCGCGGTTGGTTGCCCGGCACTTTCGTCAGCCCATCTCGGCCGCTGAAGCTACGACCAGGGATACGGCGAATGCGAGACCGGGTGCAGGTCGCCCGTGGCGAAGCGCTCGAAACGGAACGGGTAGAGCAGGCCCGAGTGCTCTCCGACGACGACCTTCGCAGCCTCGCGTCCGACTCCGATCATCTTGTACCCGTGGTTCGAGTCGAGAATCGCGTAGACGTTCGGCTTCAGGTAGTCGAAGACGGGGAAGTTGTCGGCGGTGAACGCGCCGACACCGCCGGAGCGGGCGTTCTTGTAGACGCTGCGGCACCCTGAGAAGCGACCCATCGCGTGCGAGAGGCCGGCGCACCACAGGTCCGGGAACTCGGGGTCGACGTTCGTCGTCTGCGGGTATGGATCGAGGGCGATGTCGTCTTCGACCACCAACGGTGACGCGCCGCCTTGCACGCCGTTCCGGTCTCGCTTGAAGTAGATGCCCCAAAGCTCGTCGGTAACGAGCTTTCCGTCGTCCGTGTAAAGCGGGGCATCGGTGTCCAGGTGGATGACGGGCGGCGCACTCCCGTCGGCGGTCGCGAACGCGAGCGGGTCGAGGGCGGCCTCTCCTTCCTGAAGGTTCCAGTACGTCCACATCGGCCGGTCCCTGACGACATCGCCCGAGGGCGTGCGGATGTCGATCTGCATCGGAAGCCCCAGCATCGCCCAGAACTGCTTCGCCCACGGCCCGGGAGCCAGGACGAGTTGCTCCCCCACGCCGATGCGGCCCCTGGCCGTTCGGACGGCAGTGACGGTGTCGTCCGAGTCGAATTCGAGCTCCTCGACCTCGACGCCGGAGAGAATGGCGACGTCTTCCGCTTCGCACTTGCCCGCGAGGCCGTTGACGGAGGCCATGTTGAACGCAAAGCCTCCTTGATGCTCGTGCAGGCAGACCGTGACCCCCTGCGCGCGCCAGTCCGGGAAGAGCAGCTTCATGTGAGCGTCGACCTTGGCCGCCCCGACGATCAGCTCCGAGCGGTAGCCGATCTGCTCCTGCCGCTCGTAGGTTGCGACCAGGTCGGGCTCCTGGACCGTGGCACCGAGGGCGACATACCCGACCGGGTTGTAGTGGTACGCGCCCGGGTCGGACTCCCAGACCTCGACGCACGCCTGCATCAGCTCGCTCATCGCCGGCTGGAAGTAGTTGTTGCGCACGACCCCGCACGCGATGCCGGACGCGCCCGAGCCGGGCGAGCTCTTCTCGAGCACGACGATGTCCGCGCCGGATCCGATGCCCCGAGTTCTCAGCTCCCTGGCGAGGTGGTACGCGGTCGAGAGCCCGTGAATCCCGGCGCCGACGACGACGTAGCGCGCGGTTGTCGGCAAGCTCACGGCTCGAGGATCCTGTCAGTGATCCGGCGCCTCCCAGCCCTCGAGCGCGGCCGGCTGCCAGTTTGTCCCCACCATCGTCGAGCTTTCGACCCACGACCCAAGCTCCGGCTGCGGAAACTTTGCGTGCTTGTCCTTCAACTGGATGCCATATGAGTTCCCCGACTGGAGGTGTTTGATCAGCACCTTCCGTGCAACCTCGTCCTCGCGCCCCTCGGGGATCGGGAAGTAGATCTTGAGGAACGAATTCGAGTAGCGGTCGAACACGGCCGGCACGCCGTCCTCCTCGAGGAGCTCGACGTCCTCGAGCCAGTTGAGGTCCGGCCCCGGCGTCGCGGCAAGCAGATCGATCCCTTCGACGAGCGCGAGGTCCTCTTGGTACGGAAAGCGATGTCCAGCGAGATACTCCGCATCCAGGGCGAACGTCTTCTCGGGCTCGTGGACGCTCACTCCGGCACCACTTCTTCGACCTGCGACGGCAGGTAGTCGACCGGGTACTCGAGATGTTTCTCGAGCATTCGCTTCATCTCGGCAAGCGCACGTTCCTCGCTGACGCCGGGAATCCACTCGGTGCCGGCGAGCGGAACCTTCGCCATCGCCGCCGCCTCCACGGTCAACGCGCAGAGGTCCTCGGGCTCGAGCGAGTGAACATTCGTCTTCCCGCACGCGCGCGCGAGCATCTGCACCTCGAGCGTCAGCGTGTGCAGGAAGTTGTAGACGCGCTCTGCGGCCTCCTCGACCACGAGCCGCTTGCGTAGCTCCGGATCCTGCGTCGTGATCCCGACCGGACAGCGGCCCGTGTGACAGTGGTAGCACTGCCCCGCGGGCACGCCAATCGTCCCCTCGTAGTCGGTCACCCCGGGGATTTCCTTGTTGCAGTTGAGAGCCATCAGGGCGGAGTGGCCGATCGCAACCGCCTTGGCTCCGAGCGCCAGGCACTTCGCGACGTCGCCACCGTTGCGGATCCCGCCCGCGACGACGAGGTCGATCTCGTCCTCCAGCCCGACGTTCTCGAGTGCCCGGCGCGCCTCGGGAATCGCCGCCAGCAGCGGGATCCCGGTCTCCTCGGTCGCGATGTGCGGGCCGGCCCCGGTGCCGCCTTCGGCCCCGTCGAGGTAGATGATGTCCGGCCCGCACTTGGCCGCCATGCGCACGTCGTCATAGACACGGGCGGCGCCGAGCTTGAGCTGGATCGGGATCTGGTAGTCGGTGGCCTCGCGGACCTCCTGCACCTTGAGCGACAGGTCGTCAGGCCCGAGCCAGTCCGGATGGCGTGCGGGCGAGCGCTGATCGATACCCGCGGGCAGCGAACGCATCTCGGCCACCTGCTCCGTCACCTTCTGGCCCATCAGGTGGCCTCCAAGCCCGACCTTGCAGCCCTGGCCGATGAAGAACTCGCACGCGTCGGCGAGCATCAGGTGGTGCGGGTTGAACCCGTACCGGCTCTGGATGCACTGGTAGTACCACTTCGTGGAAAGGTCGCGCTCCGGGGGGATCATGCCGCCCTCGCCCGAGCAGGTCGCCGTGCCGGCCATCGAGGCGCCCTTTGCCAATGCCATCTTGGCCTCGAGCGAGAGCGCACCGAAGCTCATGCCCGTGATGTAGATCGGGATGTCGAGCTCGATCGGCCTCTTTGCGAAGCGGGCGCCGAGGATCGTCTTCGTCACGCACTTCTCGCGGTAGCCCTCGATCACGAAGCGCGTGAGCGTTCCGGGCAGAAACATCAGGTCGTCCCAGTGCGGCATCTCCTTGAACATCGAGAACCCGCGCATCCGGTAGCGGCCGAGCTCCGCCTTCACGTGGATGTCGTTGATGACCTCCGGTGTGAAGATCCTCGATTGTCCGAGGACGTTGCGCCTGCTCGGCGCTGTCTCGTCGGCCATCAGAGGACCAGCTTGCGTTCGGACGGTTCGAGGTTGTCGTAGTTGTAGAGCCTCTTGCCGCAGACGAATTTCTGGAACTCGGGCGGGTCCCCGAGCTCGTAGCTGCGGAACTTGCGCTCGATCAGCTCCGTGTCGGAATCGTTCCACTCGCCTGGGACACAGTCGATTCCGAGCGACTTGACCTTGCCGGCGACGTAGATCGTGCCGTCGTACATCGAGTCGCCCAGGCCCGCGCCGACGTCGTCGCAGAAGATCTGTCGGCCCCGTTGCATCATGAAGCCGGTCATCGAGCCTGCGCGTCCGAGCACGATGATCGTGCCGCCCTTCTGGTCGATCCCCGTGCGGGCTCCCACCTGTCCCTTGACGATCACGTCGCCGCCCCGGATCGCCGCCCCGGTCAACGAGCCGGCGTTGGACTCGATCACGACGACGCCCGACATCATGTTCTCGCAGGCCGACCAGCCGACGCGCCCCTTGATGTGAACCTCCGGGCCGTCGATCAAGCCGCAGCCGAAGTAGCCGAGACTGCCGTCGAACGTGATCCGACAGCGGGTGAGGATGCCGACACCCAGCGAGTGCTTTGCGCCGGGGTTGAGGACCGTGACGTCCTTCACGCCTTCCTCGTACAGCAGCCAGCGCAGCTCGAGATTGATCTGGCGCGTTGTCAGGCTCTTCGCGTCGAACACGGCTCGGTCGCCGTCGATCTTCGCGACGCGCGGGACCGTGTCGTCGGGCTCGACGAGCCCGCGCGCGTCGTAGGTGATCATGCGCTCGCCGGCTAGCGTGTCCACACCATCACCTCGCCCTCGTAGGGATCCCAGGTCTCGATCTCGTGGTCGACGATGGCGCGGATCGCGATCTCTTCCGAGGCGAGGGCGACGATGTCGTCCGCCTCGTAAAGGACGAGCGGCTTCGCGGCCATCTCGTCCTTGGCCACGCCGAGCGCATCGCCGGTGACGCAGATGTAGGTGAAGACGCCGTCCAGCTCCTGGAGGCTCTCGCGCATCGCGTCCTCGAGCGAGTAGCCGTCGCTCATCTTCTCGGCGAGGTAGACGGCGATCACCTCGGAGTCGCACTCGGATTGGAAGCGGTGGCCGCTTCGCTCGAGCCTGTGCTTCCATTGGAAGTAGTTCGTCAGCTGGCCGTTGTGAACGACGGCCACGTCGCCGAACGGGTAGGCCCAGTAGGGGTGCGCGCCCGAGATGTCCACGTCGGACTCGGTCGCCATCCTGACGTGACCGATCGCATGCGTGCCGACGAAGCCGTCGAGCCGATACTGCTTCGCTACCTGCTCGGCATCGCCGAGGTCCTTGACGATCTCGAGTGAGTGCCCGAGCGAGAGCACCTCTACGTGCGGGACGTCCTCGACCACGTCCGTGATCGCCTTCAGCTCACCGTCGTACTCGAACGTGACCCGGTAGGCGTACCCGGTCTCCTGCTCGATCTCGTGAATCTTCGCGCCGAGCATCCGCAGCCGCGCCTCGACGTCCGCCTGGTTGTGCTCGAGCCGCTGCGCGAAGTCGAGGTCGCGCCGGTCATTCGCGTCCGCGAGCTTGTACCGCATGACAACGAGCTCCGACGCCGGCCCGTAGAGCGCGTAGCCGGTGGAGTCGGGGCCGCGGTGCTTCATCGACTGCAGCATCGCCGTCATGTCGTGGCCAACTGCGCGCCCGCCGTTCCCGTTTCGGTAGATGATCCCGGCGATCCCGCACATTACGGGAGCACGTCCAGGTACCTCTCTCGCTCCCAGTCCGTGACGGCGGCGAGGAACTGCTCCCACTCGTCACGCTTGTAGTGCATGTACACATCGTAGAGACGGCCCGGTAGAGCACTGCGGACGACATCGTCCTCGGCGAGCGCTTGGAGCGCCTCCCCGAGATGTTCGGGCACACGCGGAATCTCGCCGCCCTCCGCCAGCACGTCGTACACGTTGCGCTGCTGTGGTGGGCCGGGGTCGAGCTTCCGCTTGACGCCGTCGAGCCCGGCCTTCAGGAGCGCCGCCTGCGTCAGGTACGGGTTGCACGCAGAATCGACCGCGCGGAACTCGAAGCGCCCCCCGCTGGCCACCCGGACGAGAGTCGTCCGGTTCTGCCAGCCGTAGTCCTTGTAGATCGGCGCCCAGAACCCGAAGTCCCAGAAGCGCTTGTACGAGTTGACGGTCGAGGCGGTCACCCCGCACAGACCGCGGTAGTGGTCGAGGATCCCACCCATGAACTGGAGCCCGATCTGCGACAGCTTCGCTGGACCGTCGGGGTCGTAGAAGACGTTGTTGGCGTCCTCGTCGACGAGCGTGAAGTGGTGGTGCGCGCCGTTGGCCGAGACGCCTGTAAAGGGCTTCGGCATGAAGCTCGCGACGACGCCGTGCTTGCGCGCAACCGCTGCGCAAATCTGGCGATAGGTCGAGAGGTTGTCAGCCGTGCGAACGGCGCGGTCGAAGAGGAAGTTGAGCTCGAGCTGGCCGGGCGAGTCTTCGTGGTCGCCGTACGTGGGGTTGATGCCGATCCGTTCGCCATAGTCGATCACGTCCAGGATGATCTCCCGGAGCTCCTCGAACTGGTTGATGTGGTAGCACCACGGCTTCGTCAGACCCTGCGCATCGTTCGGATCCTCCGTCTTGCGCATCCACATCATCTCGGGCTCGATGCCGCAGAGGAACGTGTAGCCGAGCTCCTGCTCGACCTCGTTCGTGATCCGCTTGAGATTCTGGCGCGGGTCGGCTTCGAGGGGCTCGCCGGTTTCCGTGTCGTAGCAATCACAGAAGACTCGTGCGACACGCTCGTCCCACGGGAGTTGCGCGAACGTGTCGAGGTCCGCGATCGCGGCCAGCTCGGATTCCTCGGGGCCGAAGCCGATATAGCGGTTCTGCCGATCTACGAACAGGTCGGCGGTTGCGCCGTAGACTAGCTGGTAACCCTCCTCGGCGACCTTCTCCCACTGAGTCGCCACGACGCCCTTCCCGTTGACGTGACCCGAGACGGAGACTTGTTGGAAGAAGATGTATTTGATGCCGCGCTCGTCGATGAGCTTGCGGACCTGCCGGATCTTCTCGAGCCGCCCTGGATCGTGCCGCGCTTGATCGAGAGTCGGGAAAGGATCAGGGATCGGTCCGTTTCCGAGGACGCGCTGGACCTCGGCCGGACCTGATTCGACGACTGCCATAGCCAACTCCTTCTTCGGGCGAGGAGCGGTATCTAGAGCACGAGTAGCCTAACCGGCACCGGCGTTCGAAAAACGGAGCGCCGTCAGGTTGCGGCCCCGAGCCAGCGCTCGAACAGGCGCCGCCCGTGTGGAAGGACCCCGTCGGCGCGCGCGTCGAGCTCGGCGAGCAGGCGGTCGAGCGCTCCGGGGCCGAGCACACGCTCGAGCGATTCGGCGTACGCGGGCACACGAGCCCACTCGCCTGCGAGCCCGGACGAGACCTCGAGGTGAAACTGGACGCCGTACGCCGCAGCTCCGACGCGGAAGGCCTGATTCGGGTACGCCGCCGACCTCGCCAGGCGCGCCGCCCCGTCGGGTAGGTCGAAGGTGTCGCCGTGCCACTGGAGAGTGAGCAGCTCACGGGGCGTCCCCGCGAAGACGGGGTCGGCAAGCGCCTCGTCGGTGAGCGTCACGGGTAGCACGCCGACCTCGGGCGCCGGCCCCGGGTAGACGCGGGCGCCGAGACTGGCGGCCAGGAGCTGGACACCGAGGCAGACTCCCCAGAAGGGGAGCCCGGAGCGCACAGCCTCCGCGATCAGCTGCTTCTCGTCCACGAGCCAGGGGTGCTCGTCTGCGTCGACCGCGCCCATCGGCCCGCCCATCGCGACGATCGCGTCGAAGGCGCGCCAGTCCGGGAGCGGATCGCCCTCGTCCAGCTCGACGCGGTGGATCGTCGCGCCGCGCTCGTGCAGGACGTCTTCGTACACGCCGGGCGGCTCGCAAGCGATGTGCTGGAGGACGAGGACTTGCACTACGAGAGGCCGGCAACGTCGTCGACATTTTCAGCCGAGGAATGCCGTGCCAATGTTCGCTCGGCCGTCCGGGCAAGATCGAGGGCGGTCACAAGCAGGATCGCGACCAGGAACGCGGCCACGAGGCTCGCCCCGATCAGGAAGCGCAGCGCGTCCTTGCGCGCGTCGCGGAACTCCTCCTCCTCTGCGCTCGCGCGCTCCGCCTCGACTTGCGCAAGGCGCTCGGCGCCGAATGCCGCCCGCCTGAAGTTCGCGATCTCGGGGCCCAGGAAGATCCGGCGTACTTGAGCCGTCCGCCCCGCCTGGAGTGCGGCCCAGGCCACCCGGTCGAGGCGCATGAAGTCTCCGAAGGCAGCAGTGATCTCCTGCAGCAGCGGGCGCTCGATCGGGCGCGTGAGCTCGAGCTTTGCCCGGGCGAGCGTCCCCCGGAAGCCGGCGACGGAGCTCAGGAAGATCGGCCGGCTCTCGCCGTTGTCATAGCCGTAGGCCGTCTGCCAGCCGTTGAAGTCGGCCACTGCAAACTTGACCTGGAGGGCGAGCGCCCGAGCGTCGGCTGCGCGCTGGACGTCGTCGAACCGGTCGCTGAGGCGGGTCATCCCCCAGATACCGACTCCCGCGGTGAGGGCGAGGCCGGCCATCGTGACCGCGATCGCCCCGTAGAGCTTCGACCTGATCGTCATGGCGAGGCTGCTGTAGGAGCGGGTTCCGGCGCCCCGGGCGCCAGAGGGGGCGCGACGCGCTCGACCGGCTCGAGCAGATCCAGGCGCCGGGCGAGCCAGCCCTTCGTGGTGGCCTGCAGCGTCAGCGTGAGCACGATCGCCAGGGCGACCGTCGTGACGACGAGGTCGGAGTGCGGAACGTCCATGGCGACCACGATCCCGGCGATGGCTGCGGGCACGACACCAGTCTCTCGCGTCCACGCGAGGAAGAGGAGCTCCTGACGCGTCCAGGCAGCGCGTCGGTCCGGCAGCAGGCAGACGAGCACCGCGAGCGGACGGGCGAGCAGGATCAGGGCGGCGAGGACTCCCAGGGCGGGAGCGAAGTGGTCGGCGATCGTACCCCAAGGAAGATTGGCGCCGAGCGTGATGAACACGAACATCACCATCACGTCGGCCGCCGTCGAGACGAGTACGCGCATCTCGTGCTCGTGGTGCGAGAACATCGCCAGGCGGAGCTGGTCCATGTTGCCGACGATAAGCCCGGCCAGGAACGCGCCGAGGTAGCCGCTTCCCCCGGCCGAGTCGATCGAGAAGAAGCTCCCGGCGACGACGGCCAGCACCGCGATCGCCGACGACTCACGCCAGATCCCGGCGCGCTGACTCGAGACGACAGCGGAGAGGACGATGCCGAACACGACGCCCATCGCGGTCGAGATCGCGAGGTCCTTGAGGAAATCGACCATCGGGGCGGTCAGCGAGGCGTGGCCGCTCAGAACGACGCCGGCGAAGGCGAGGGCAAGCACGGCGCCCGTCGGATCGTTCAACGCCGACTCCGCAATGATCGTCTGCGAGACCTTCGGCCTGATCCGCAAGCGTTCGAAGAGCGGGACGAGGATGGCGGGATCGGTCGGAGAGAGCGCTGCGCCGATCAGGAGGCCCGACGACAACGGCAAGCCGAACAGCAGAGCGGCGACCGAGCCGGTGACAAGCGCGGTCAGCACGACGCCGGGCACGACGAGCATCAGGAGCCCGGCGGCGACCTTTCTCAGGATCCCGACCGAGAGCTGGAGGCCGCCGTGGAAGAGGATGAAAGAGACTCCGAGCGTCAGCACGAGCTGCGCGCCCATCGAGTCGAGCGGCACGTCGATCGCATCGGAAACGGATGAGCCGAGGAGGATCCCCGCACCCAGCAGCACGAGCATGTGCGGCAGGCGGAGGAAGTCGGCGACGAGCCGCGCGCAGAGCCCGGCTCCGAGCATCAGCGTGACCGTGAGGATGACGTCCTTGACTGCCATGAGCGGCCGATTGTCCCCGGATGCCGCGACCCCGTCTACCTTGCGCTCGCCGCCGTCGTGTCCGACACTACGCGCGGCGTGGTCATCTTTCTGGTCCTCGGGGTCTATCCATGGGTTCTGCTGCTCACGTTCGCCCTCTCGCTCTACCTCACTTTCGTCGAGACACGAGAGCAGCAGATGGACCGGCGCCACACGCTCTGGTGGCTGCAGCTCACCTTCCTCTTCCATTTCGCCGGCTACCTCGCGCTCAGAGGCTGGACCTTCTATCGGCGCCGCCACTCCCCGGCCTAGTCTGAGTGCCCGCCTCGCGCGGGTGACCTGGAGCCGCGTCGCGTTCATGGTCGCCCTGCTCGTCCTGGGACTGGTGTTGACTCGCGTCCTCGGACGGACGGACACGAAGGTCAGCAAGCAGGACGCGATCGCGATCGCGCGGCCGAACGTCGATTTCAAGGCGCAGGGCTACAACATCCGGCTCCTGCGTCGAGGGATTCCTCCCAGGCCCTTCTGGGTCGTCTCGTTCTGGATCCGGAAGGCCACGGGCGGCTACTCGAGGATCACCGTCGTGCTGGTGGACGCGCACAGCGGCCGCGTCGTCGAGGTACGCCGCTCGGCCTGACGAGCGGCAGTTGCAGTGTTCGCTCTGAACACCCGGCCGACGGCAAAGCTGTGCGGGCCGGATATTGCGCACCAGGCCGCCCGTTCTTACGCTCGCCTAGCTCGTAACGTTTCGCGCAGAGTCGTCGAGAGAGGCAGGTTTCGATCGTCGCGTCGCTGATTGCCGGGCTGGGCGCTCTGGTCGCTGCGGCGCCGACGCCTCAGGAGCTGTCGGACAAGATCGGCCTCGACAGTTCGATTCTCGCGGAGCAGTTCTACTACTACACGGTCGTCGTGATGTGGCTGATCCACGTCGGCTTCATGTCGTACGAGGCCGGTGCGTCGCGCCGCAAGAACGTCATGTCGACGGCAATGAAGAACATCCTCACGATCGCCGTCGTGACGCCGACGTTCTACTACTTCGGCTGGTGGATCTACGGCTGCTTCAACACGGGGATCATCCCCTTCACGCCGAGCCACTTCGTCAACTCGGTGCATGCGACCGAGGTGGCGATGGCGAACTTCTGCTCGACGACGTATCCCTGGGCCGCCAACTTCGGACCGAATCTGACCGACCACATCTCGGGCGTCTTCTGGGCCGCTTTCCTGCTCTTCTCGTGGACGACGGCGTCGATCATGTCCGGCGCGCTGATCGAGCGGGTTCGCCTGTCGGCGTACCTGATCCTGGCCTGCATCCTCGGCTCGGTGATCTGGATCCTCGATGCGTCGTGGGGCTGGAGCGCGTACGGGTTCCTGAACGTGCGCTATGGCTTCCACGATTCGATCGCCGGGCTGGTAGTGCACGGCGTCGCCGGTGCTTTCACGCTCGGCGTCCTGCTGAACCTCGGCCCGAGGATCGGCAAGTACACGAGAGACGGCTTAGCCAGGACCTTCCGGCCGCACAACCTTCATCTCACCTTGATGGGGCTGATGCTCATCTTCACCGGGTTCTACGGCTTCTACGCCGCCTGCCTGGTGATCCAGTCGACCACCCTGCCCGGCTGGGGCAACATCTATCTCAACCCGACCACGCTGTCGTCGATCACGTTCGCGATCACGATCGGCTTCGCCGGAGGCTTCACCGGCGGGTACTTCGCGAGCCGCGGCGACCCCTTCTGGACGCTCTCCGGCGGCTTAGCCGGGGTGATCTCCGTGTCCGCCGGGGCGGACATCTACGCCCCGTCGCTCGACTACCTGATCGCGACCTTCGGCGGCGCGCTCGCGGTCTATGCGGGCACCTACATCGAGAAGAAGCTCAGGATCGACGACGCCGTCGGCGCGGTGGCCGTGCACGGGGTGGCGGGCTTCTGGAGCCCGCTCGCCGTCGGCCTGTTCGCGGCCGGCTACCCGACCGGCCTCAACAACGTCGACACGTCGCTGAACGGGCAGCTCTACGCCATGATGATCTTCCTGCCGCTCGGCTTCTTCGGCGGCTACATTCCGGCCTGGATCCTCAAGAAGCTGAACCTGCTGCGCGTGCCGCCCGAGGTCGAGCTCGAGGGCCTCGACATGGCGGAGTTCCAGGCCGACTTCTACCCGGAGTTCGACCGTCCCCCGGAGGTGATGATCCTGCCGGACGGCACCTTGGTCGAGTCCGCGCCGATTCTGCTCGAGGGATACCAGGAGCTGACGCAGAACGGGAATGCGCCCTCTAGACCGGCGGTCCCGAGCTAGCGATGCAGGCCCTCGCGCTCAGCATCATGGTCATGCTCGTCGTCGTCGGAACGCTGGGCGGCTGGGCCGTCCGGGCGGACCGGCGCCGGCGGGCGGAGGAGAAGTAAGGAGGCAGGCATGGAGCTCGGCTGGCACACGGAGCCTGGATGCATCCAGCACGACCTCCCGGGCTCGGACGGCGTGTACAAGGCGTACGAAAAGTGCGCCGACTTCTTCACCTTCGGGCACGGCTCGACGGCCGGAACCGCGACCTCCGGCGTCAACGTCTCCTACTGGATTCTCGTCGCGATCGGGTTCGCCGCATCGATCGCGTTCCTCGTCGCGTGGGTCGTGACCGAGAACCGCAAACTGACACGACAGGCGGAACGCCTGCTCCAGACCGGCCAGGCCGGTCAAGTGGGCTTGCCGGGTTCCGGCACCGGCAGGCCGGTGTAACGAAGGAGGAGGGCGATATGGCAACCCAGCCGCGCCGCAAACGGCAAGTCACGTTCCCGACGATGCAGGCGCACGTCAAGAATTTCGAGTACGCGTTCATCGCCCTCTGCATCCTGTGCATCATCGTCGGGGTCGTGATCGCGAAGGCGACCGACTGGGGCGTGACGACGCGGCCCTGAGAGTCCGAGGGCTCGAGCGATAGTGGGACTGTTCGTGACCTGCGCGATTTGCGGGCGTAAGGAGACGCTCGGGCTCCTGTCCGCCGGGGCGTGGAACGCGGTCGACACGGAGCAGGGCGACGTGCTCCACGCGTGCCCGGCCTGCACAGAACAGCACCGCGACTGGGAAGAGCGCGCGCTCGGAGCGCAGCCGTCCTGAGTTAGCGCGCCTAGACAAGCCGTGCCGCAACGAAAGCAGAGCGGCTACCCTTCTGGCGTGGTGTCGCTTCAGCGGATGCGAATGCGGATGCCGCTTCTGGTTTTCGTCTTGCTTGCCATCATCTGCCTCGTCCTGCTCGGGGTCGCGTGCGCTTGTGCAACCGACCACCCCGCGCAGCAGATCGATCGCGCACCAGGCGCGATCCCTGCGACACCAGCTCTCGTCGAGGTATGGACATGCGCGTTCGGGGCGCTTCTCGTACTTGTCGCGCTCGATGTTCGCCGGCGACGAGCGAACAACGCGACTTCGCCAAGCTTTTTGCAGTGCTTCCTCTTCTGAGTCGCGCCTAGAGGGCTGACGCCGCATATCAGCGGCACGAAGACCTACGACTCGAAGGAGAAGCGTTGGCTACACGAACAAAGAAACGACGCTCCAAGGCGCCTTCGGTACAGGCGCCGAAGCGACGAATGTTCGCACCACAGGGCCCCCTGCGCTGGTTCATTGGCGGCCTGGTCGCGACACTCGCGGTAGCCGCCGTCGCCCTTGCGGCTGTGCTCAACGGCGACGGCGACAACGAGACGGCTACGCCTCAGCCGCCCGCTGCGATCGAGGGACTGCCAGACACGCCCGATTACCACTCGCTGTCGGTGAGCCCGGGAAGTCCTGACCAGCTCTTGCTGGGGACACACCAAGGCCTCTACGGCTCGAGCGACGGCGGAAGGACGTGGCGGTTCGAGGCGCTCTCGGGCCAAGATGCAATGAACCTCGCGCGAACCAGCCCAACGACGCTGTGGACGGCGGGCCACAACGTGTTCGCGGAGAGCACAGACGGCGGGAGAACCTGGATCGCTATGAATCCCAGTGGCCTGCCCACGCTCGACCTGCACGGCTTCGCTGTCGATCCGCGCAGGCCCGCGACGCTCTATGCGGCCGTCGCCGGACGAGGGCTGTACCGCTCGACTGACAACGGCGTCTCGTTCAGCCGCGTCTCGAAGGAAGTGGGTGGCGTGGTGATGGCACTCGCCGCCACACCGTCCGGCGACCTTCTCGCAGGCGACATGCAGCAGGGACTTCTTGTGAGTCGCAACGGTGGCAGGACCTGGCGGCGTCTCCTAACTGCTCAGCTGATGGGGCTCGCGCTCAATCCCGACGACGCGAAGCGGCTCCTTGCTGCGGGTCCCGGCATCCTGCTTTCCACGGACGGCGGTCAAAGCTGGCGTCAGCGCTTGAAAATCACGCAGGGCGCCGGCCCCGTCGCGTGGTCGCCGAGCAACCCAACGGTCGCTTACGTGGTGGGCTTCGACCGAACTCTCTACCGCAGCACTGACAGCGGTGAGACGTGGAGCGCAGTGGGATGAGCGCAACTATCGTGATCCTGCTCTGTGCGCTGGCCTGCCCGCTCAGCATGGCGTTGATGCTGATCTACATGCGCAAGGGGCACGGCGAGTCCCGTCGCGAGCGGTCGGATCGAAGCGACGGAGCGAGAGATGGACGAGACGACTGATCCCCCGCTTCCTCCCCATCGGAGGTCGCCGCTCAGCCTGGCGCTGATGACCGGCTCGGTGGCCCTCGTCTTCGGACTATTGGGCCTGCTCGTCTACCGGGTCGCTCAGGGCAACCCCGGAAAGAGCCTGGTGGCGTCGATACGCGACGGGAAGAGGCCGATGGCGCCCGGCTTCCGACTGAAGGTGCTATGGCCGCACTCCGAGACGTGGTCCGACTCGGCACGAGCGTCTCTGGCTGACGGCCGAGTCTCGCTGTCGGAGTTGCGCGGCTCGCCCGTCGTCCTCAACTTCTGGGCGTCGTGGTGCGTCCCGTGCGGGCGGGAGGCCCCGAGGCTCACGGCTTCGGCAAGGGCTCATCGAGGCGAGGTCGTGTTCCTTGGGCTCGACATCAAGGACTTCAGCTCCGAGGCGCGGCGTTTCCTTCGCCGCTTCCACGTGAACTACGCGTCTGTTCGAGACGGCGGCAGCCACAGCTACGACGCGTACGGATTGACGGGTTTACCCGAGACGTACTTCCTCGACCGCCGTGGACGGATCGTCGCTCACAAGATCGGAGAGATCGCGCGCAACGAGCTTGAGTCAGGGATCAACCAGGCATTGGAGTCTCGAACATGAAACCACCGCGTCCTCATCGCAATTTTGCACCCCAGACTAGTTCCCTGCGACGGCTAACGTCTTTGGTATGGCGATCAAGGTCGGAGAACTACGCGAGCCGCTAGAACTTGACGCGGGCGAGCGAGCTGGGCTTGTGCGTCGCGCGCAGCTGCTCGCCTGGGGCGGCAACGCATGGCACTTCGTGGAGTTCGCTATCGCCGTCGCCGCGGGCATCGCGGCGTCGTCCATCGCGCTGATCGGCTTCGGCTTCGATTCCCTGATCGAGTCGCTCGCGGGGTTCATCATCGTGTGGCGCTTTGCCGAGCGGAGGCGAGATTCCGAAGCGGCCGAGCGCCGGGCGCAGCAACTTGTCGCCGTCAGCTTCTTCGTTCTCGCGGCGTACGTCGGCGTCGAATCAGTTCGGACGTTCTTAGGCGGGCATCATCCCGAAACGAGTTGGGTCGGCATCGGTCTGGCAGCGTTCACCGCGCCCACGATGCCGCTTCTCGCGCGCGCGAAGCAGCGTGTCGGTCACGCACTCCGGTCGAGCGCGACAGTCGGTGAGGCTGAGCAAAACATGATCTGCGCGTACCTATCGGTCGCGCTTCTTGTCGGGCTCGGGGCGAACGCACTACTGGGATGGTGGTGGGCTGATCCCGCCGCCGCGCTCGTGATCGCTGCCGTCGCTCTGCGCGAGGGGCGCGAATCATGGCGTGGCCAAGGCTGCTGCGATAGCTGCTGAACCCGGGCCTACAGCAGAGAAAAGGCTGCGGGGGGCTGAACGCACGGCCGTTCGCGTTCAGCTACTAGAAAAGGCCGACCGTGCGGCCGTGCTCGTCGATGTCGACCTCGAAGGCGGCGGCCTTTCTCCCGAGCCCCGGCATCGTCATGATCTCGCCGCAGAGCGGCACGAGCCAGCCGGCCCCGGTGTAGGCGCGCACGTCGCGGACGTGCAGCGTGAAGCCGGTCGGTGCGTTCAGGAGCGTCGGATCGTCCGAGAGCGAGAGGTGGGTCTTCGCCATGCAGATCGGCAGCCGGCCGAGCCCTTGCTCCGCGAAGCGCGCGATCCTCTCTTCGGCGACCGGGAGGAAGTGGACGTCGTCGGCGCCGTAGACGCGCCTGGCGATTGCTTGGACCTTGGCCGGAATGGGCGCGTCGAGAGGGTACGTATGCTCGAACGAGTTCGTCTGCGCCGCCGCGTCGATCACCGCCTCGGCGAGCGCCGTCGCGCCTGCGCCGCCACGCTCGAAACTCTCGTTCGCCTCGGCTGCGTGGGCGCCGTGCTCGACGGCAAGGCGGCGCACGAGCTCGACCTCCTCGTCGGTATCGCCCGGGAAGCGGTTCACGGCGACGACCGCCTTCAGCCCGAAGCCGGAGACGATGCCGAGGTGCCGCGCGAGGTTCGCGGCCCCGCGCTCGATTGCGTCGAGCCCTCCGTCCGGCTCGCCGCCGTGGTGCTTGAGCGCGCGGGCCGTTGCGACGAGCACGATCGCGCTCGGACTGAGCCCGCCGGCCATGCAGACGATGTTGAGGAACTTCTCCATGCCCATGTCCGAGCCGAAGCCGCTCTCGGTGACGACGTAGTCGCCGAGCTTGAGCGCGACGCGGTCGGCGACGAGCGAGTTGTTGCCGTGGGCGATGTTCGCGAACGGGCCGCAATGGATGAAGGCCGGCTGCCCCTCGAGCGTCTGGACGAGGTTCGGCTTGAGGGCGTCCTTCAGCAGCACGGTCATCGCGCCCGCAGCCCGCAGCTGGTCCGCCGTCACGGGCTCGCCCTCGTAGCTCTGGGCGACCGTGATCGCGCCCAGCCGTGAGCGCAGGTCGGCCAGGTCGCGCGAGACGGCGACGATCCCCATCACCTCGGAGGCGGCCGTGATGTCGAATCCGGTCTGGCGGACGTAGCCGTTGGCCGGACCGCCGAGCCCGACCACGACGTCGCGCAGGGCCCGGTCGTTCATGTCGAGACAGCGCCGCCAGGTAACGCTCAGCGGGTCGATGCCGGCCCGGTTCCCGTGCAGGATGTGCGCCTCGAGGATCGTCGCCAGCAGGTTGTTCGCCACGCCGATGGCATGGATGTCGCCCGTGAAGTGGAGGTTGAGGTCCTCCATCGGGACGACCTGCGCGTGGCCGCCGCCGGCCGCGCCGCCCTTGATCCCGAAGACCGGTCCGAGCGACGGTTCGCGCAGACAGAGAACCGGCTTCGCGCCGACGGCGCCGAGCCCTTGCGTGAGCGAGACGGAGGTCGTGGTCTTCCCCTCGCCCGCTCTCGTCGGCGTGATTGCCGTGACGCAAACGAGCTTGCCGTCCGCGACGGACTCGCGCTTGGCGAGAGCGTCCAGGTTGACCTTCGCCTTGTAGGACCCATAGAACTCGATCTCGTCCAGCTCGAGGCCCGCATCCGCGGCGATCTCGGCGATCGGCCGTAGCGTCGCCTGCTGCGCGATCTCGAGACTGGAGGGCACCTGTGTGTTGGGGGTGGTCAGTGGGAGACCGCCGCAGCGGCGAGCTCGGAGACAAGGGTATCGGTGTGGAAGCGCTCGAGTGCGAACGGAGCGATCAGCTGCGGCGTCCGGCCCGTCGCGACCAGCTCGGCGAGCGTGGTCCCGACGATCGGCGCCGCCTTGAAGCCGTACGTGCCCCACCCGCAGGAAACGAGGAAGCCGTCGAGCTCGGTCACGCCGAGGATTGGGCTGAAGTCGGGGCTGATGTCACAGAGCCCCGTCCACTGGCGCAGCACCTTCGCGCTCTCGAGCTGCGGGAAGAGCTCGAGCGTGTGCCGGGCGGAGTCCTCGAGGAAGGGGAACGTGCTCGTTCCCCGGTAGGTCGTGTACGGCTCGATCTCGGCACCGATCAGGAACTCGCCGCGGTCCGTCTGCGAGATGTAGACGTGCATCTGGGAGGAGACGATGACCACGTCGAGGAACGGCTTCAGCGGCTCCGTCACGAAGGCCTGCAAGATGTGCGTCGTGATCGGCAGGGGCACGCCGGCCATATCGCCGACCAGCGTCGACCAGCCCGCCGTCGCGCTGATCACCGTCCCGGCCTCGACGTCTCCGCGCGTCGTGAGCACGCCCGTGACGCGGCCGTTCGACTGCTCGATGGCGAGGACCTTCGTGTAGGGGTGGATCTCGACGCCGCGACGGTCGGCGCCGCGCGCGAGCCCCCAGACGACCGCGTCATGGCGGATGATCCCGCCGGGGCGGTGGTAGAGCGCGCCCATGATCGGCCACGTCACCTCGCGCGAGAGGTTGAGCTCCGGACAGAGCCGCGCGAGCTCGTCCTCGTAGACGAGCCGGCTGTCGATTCCGAGCAGCTGGTTCACCTCGGCCCGTTCGGCCATGGTCATCATTGCCCGGTCCGAGTGCGCCAACGTCAGGTGCCCCTGCTGCGAGAAGAGCAGGTTGAAGTCGAGCTCGGCCCCGAGCCGTTCGTACAGTTCGACGCTGCGTCGGTAGAACTCCGCGCCTTCGGGCGTGCGGTAGTTCGCGCGGACGATCGTCGTGTTTCGGCCGGCGGCGCCTGAGCCGATGTAGCTCTGCTCGAGGACCGCGACGTCGGTGATGCCGTGGTTCTTGGCGAGGTAGTACGCGGTCGCGAGGCCGTGCGATCCGCCGCCGACGATCACGACGTCGTAGCTGCGCTTCAGCTCGCCTTGCGGCCGCCACATGCGCTCGACGCGGAAGATGTCCCTCATTCGATGCCCTCGAGCACGTCGAGCACGACCTCGCCCACGTAGTGCCCGAACTCCTGCGGGAAGAAGATGCGGAAGCGCGGGCCGTCGCGGAGCACGAACGCAGGGACATCCGCGACCTTCCCGACGGCGGGCAATGCTTCGAGGTCGAGGTCGGTGAGGCGCCGCATGGCGCGCTCGCCCTCGAGCTCGAGACCGGCGAGGGCGCCGGTCACGTCGATCACGGTGCCCGGAAGCTGAGCTCGCAGCTCGGCGCAGCGCTCGTACGGGCAGAGGACGAGCGCGCGCCGCGGCGTGACCCGGATCACCTCGGCGTCGACGTCGATCGCGTCAATGTCGCCGCGGACCTCGATCTTGCCGAGGCGGGAGAGATCACGGACCGCCGTCGAGCCGGCGAGCGCGCGCGCCAGCGGCGACGCGAAACGAGGCTCGAAGCTGTCATCGCTGCGCGCCCGGTCAACGGAGAGGAAGGCGAGCTCGGTCACGAGCGGAGACGCTCCCCCTCAGGGTCGAAGAACGGCTTGAGCCGCACGCGCGCGCTCGCGACCCCGCCGTCGACCTTGATCTCGATCTCCGCGTCTTCCCGCGCAAGCTCCGGGCGCACCCAGGCCAGCCCGATCGCCCGTCCCAGGTGCGGGCTCAGGCGCGCGCTCGTGACACGGCCGCCGGAGCGCCCGCGGAGCACGATCTGCCCGCCCTCGGCCGGCACGACGCCGTCCGTCATCTCGAAGCCGACAAGCTGCTCGCGGAAGCCGCGCTCACGCACGTGCTCGAGCGCCCACTTGCCGACGAAGTCTTCCTTGTCGAGCTTGGCGATCCAGGGCATGCCGGCCTCGAGCACATTCGACTCGGAGTCAGTGTCCTGACCGACCAGGATGTGCATCTTCTCGAGCCGCAGGATCCGCTGGGGTTCGAGCCCGAATGGACGGATCCCGAGATCGGCGCCGTACTCGAGCAGCGTGTCCCAAACGTACTCACCGTAGGGGCTGGGGAAGTGCAGCTCGTAACCCAGCTCGCCGACGAACCCGATGCGCAGGATCAGGCAAGGGACGCCGGCGACGAACGCTTCCTTCGCGTCGAGGTACGAGATTCCCGCGTTCGAGGCGTCGATGTCGACGAGTCGCCCGAGCAGCTCGCGCGCGCGCGGCCCTGCGATGTTCACGGCGGCAAGGGCGCCGGTGAGGTTGACCGTCTCGACGTCCATCCCCCACACGGCGTTCCACCACTCGAACCACTCGATCACGGTGTCGGCACCGGTCGAGGTGGTCGTCACGTAGTACTGCTCTTCCCCGAGACGGGCGATGGTGCCGTCGTCCATGATGCGACCCGCGTCCGTCCCGAGGACGCCGTAGCGGATGCGCCCGACCTTCATGTCGCCGAAGCGGTTCGGATAGAGCAGCTCGAGGAACGGTGCCGCCTCCGGACCTTGCACGAGCAGCTTGCCAAGGGTCGACACGTCGATCACGCCGAGAGCCTCGTGGACGTGCAGCGCCTCGTTCGCGGCGTGGTCATATGAATGCGGGCGGCGCCAGTTGCCGGTCCACATCATCGTGGCGCCGGCCTCCTTGTGACGGTGGTGGATCGACGTCCGCTTGGCAGGCTCGTGGCCGCGTCCCGCGAGGAGTCCCAACGAGACCGGCGCCCAGGGCGGGCGCGCCGTCGTCGTTCCGATCGCCGCCTCGTCCGTCTCCTGCTCGCGAGCGTAGAGGCGGATCACGGGCACATGGCAGAGCCGGCCCTGGCACGGGCCCATCGTCGCGGTCGTGTAGCGCTTCGCGAGCTCGATCGAGTCGAATCCCTCGGCGATGGCGCGTTTCACGTCCTTCTCGGTCACGTCCTCGCAGACGCAGACGAAGCAGCGTTCATTTCCCCCGGCGCTGTCGAAGCTGGCAGTCGGAACCGGCGCAGGCTCGTACATGCCGGCGACTGAACCGATCGCCTCCACGTACGGCGGCAGGTCGGTGGGCACGAAGATTCCGCGCTCCGCGTCGTACTCGATCCGCGCCCCGGCCTGGGCGAGGAGCGAATACGCCGGCTGACGGCCACCTGACATCACGAGCGTGTCGCACTCGAACTCGCGGCCGTCGACGGTAACGGAGCTCAGCCTGCCGCGGCGGCCGCGCGCCGCGATCTGGCGCGGGGGCGCGGAGCGGAGGTCGATGCGCTCGACCACGCTGGTGCCTGCACGCTGCAGCTGGTCCGCGACCGCGAGCCCGTGCTCGTCGGCAGAGACGATCACCGCCCGCTCGCCCGGCTTCAGCGACCACTCGTCGACGAGCCGCCGCACCGCCTCGGGCAGGTAGACACCGACCAGGTCGTTCCCGGGGAACAGCAGCGGCTGCTCGATCGCCCCGGTGGCGACGACGATGCGCTCCGCCCTCATGCGGTAGAGGACGCGGCCGGCGTCGACGGGTACGAGGCCGCCCTCGTAGATCCCGATCGCGCACGCCGGCGCGAGCACATCCACCCCGTCGAGCTCGAATCCGCCGCCCCGCTCGTCGACGAGCACAACCTGCCGGCCCTCGGCCGCGGCGGCGGTCGCCGCCTCCCGCCCCGAGCGGCCGCCACCGATCACGAGCACCTCAGCACGGCGGTGCTCGGTGTCGAACCTTCGCGAGCGGCCCGCATGCGTGTCGAGCCGTCCGAGCCCGGCGACGTGCCGGAGAAACGTCTCGTAGATGGGCCAGAGGCGCCGCGGGCGGATCATCGTGCGGTAATAGAAGCCCACGGGCGTGAACGGGCCGCCGAAGTGGTCGACGGCGGCGAGCAGGTCGAGTTCGAGCGACCCCAGCACGTTCTGCGCACGCACCTCTGCACCCTCGCGCACCGGCTCCACGCAGACGCGCACGTTCGGTACGCCGTCCACCCGCATCATGCAGTTCGGGCATCCCCCGGAGCAGCAGAGCAGTCCACGGCGGCGGTGGTACTTGAAGCTGCGGGAGAACGCACGTCGCCCCGACGCGAACAGGGCGGAGCCGATCGTGTCCCCCTCGAACGCGTCGACAGGGCGATCCTCGAAGAAGAACCGGGTGCGCTTCGAACGGTCGATGCGCTCCCCAGGTTGTGCGGGTAGCCTCATCAGCTGGCCGGTGTGTCCGGAACCCCGGCCTCCTGCGGGGCGCGCGTCGCTTCCGCGCTCGGAGCAGGCAGCTCCGTCTTCAGCACCTCGTTCGTTCGTGTGTCGCGGTCGGCGAGGAACCAGAGCTCGCACCCGAAGCGGTGGTACCACCACTCGCGCTGCACGCCGGCGACGTTACGCCGGAAGTAGACGTATGCCGACAGCTCCCGCTGCGAGGGGGCCGCGCGCGGCCGCTGCGTCATTTCGCCCGAATAGGCGAACTCGTTCACGTCGCGCGGGCCGCAGTTGGGACAGGGGAGAAGAAACGACATCCGTCGCGTTACGCCGAGTAGCGCCCCGGGATCCAGTCGGTGCCGGCAAGCGGCACGCGTGCCATCGCCGCGGCCTCGACGGTCAGGGCGACGAGATCCTCGGGCTCGAGGTTGTGAACATGGGACTTACCGCACGCGCGGGCGAGCGTCTGCGCTTCAAGCGTGAGGACGCGCAGGTAGTTCGCGATCCGGCGGCCGCCCAGCACGGGGTCGAAATGGGCCGAGAGCTCGTCGTCCTGCGTCGAGATCCCGGCCGGGTCGCGGCCGGCCTGCCAGTCGTCGTAGAAACCCGCCGCGCTGCCGATCTTCCGGTACTCCTCCTCGTACTCCGGGCTGTTGTCGCCCAGCGAGATCAGGGCGGCCGTTCCGATCGAGACCGCGTCGGCGCCGAGTGCGAGCGCCTTCGCGACATCTGCGCCGGTGCGGATGCCACCGGACATGACCAGCTGCACCTTACGGTGCATGTCCAGCTCATTGAGGGCGTCCACGGCGAGACGGGTCGCCGGGAGCGTGGGGATGCCGACGTGCTCGATGAAGACGTCCTGCGTCGCCGCCGTTCCACCCTGCATGCCGTCCACGACGATGACGTCGGCCCCGGCTTTGACCGCCAGCTGCACGTCGTAGTACGTACGCGTCGCGCCGATCTTGACGAAGATCGGCTTCTCCCAGTCGGTGATCTCGCGAAGCTCGTGGATTTTGATCTCGAGGTCGTCCGGGCCCGTCCAGTCCGGATGGCGGCACGCGCTGCGCTGGTCGATCCCCTTCGGCAGGGCGCGCATGGCCGCGACGCGGTCGGAGATCTTGTGGCCGAGCAGCATCCCGCCTCCGCCCGGCTTGGCGCCCTGGCCGACCACGACCTCGATCCCATCCGCCCGCCGCAGGTCGTCCGGGTTCATGCCGTAGCGCGAGGGCAGCACCTGGTACACGAGCGTCGTCGAGTGGCTGCGCTCCTCTTCGGTCATCCCGCCGTCGCCCGTGGTGGTCGCCGTGCCCACTTCGCTGGCTCCGCGCCCGAGCGCCTCCTTCGCGGGTGCGGACAACGCCCCGAAGCTCATCCCAGCGATCGTGACCGGGATCTTCAGCTCCAGCGGCTTCTTCGCGAAGCGGGTTCCCAGCACGACGTCGGTGCCGCAGCGCTCACGGTAACCCTCGAGGGGGTAGCGGGACACGCTGGCCCCGAGGAAGAGCAGGTCGTCGAAGTGCGGCAGCCGCCGCTTCGCGCCGAAGCCGCGGATGTCGTAGAGCCCTTCGCGCGAGGCGCGCTGGATTTCGGCGATGACGTTGCGGTCGTAGAGGTATGACTCGCGCAGGCCCGGGTGCCAACCGCCGTTGGACATCAGTAGGCCGCTGCGTTGTCGATCTTGAAGTTGTAGAGCTGGCGCGCCGAACCGTAGCGCCGGAACTCCCGCGCATCGACGTCGTCTATACCGGCCCGCGCAAGCAGGTCGGACAGCTCGGCGCCGTGCTCGTCGCGAAGCTCCTTCTCGACGCAGTCCGCGCCAAGGCCGGCGACCTCGCCGCGCACGTAGAGGCGGGCCTCGTAGATCGAGTCGCCCAGTGCCTCACCCGCATCGCCGCAGACGACGAGGCGGCCGGTCTGCGCCATGAAGGCGCTCAGGTGACCGACGGAGCCCCGGACGACGATGTCGATTCCTTTCATCGAGATCCCGCAGCGCGCCGACGCGTCGCCGTGCACGACCAGCAGCCCGCCGTGGCCGCTTGCGCCGGCCGACTGGCTCGCGCTCCCGTCGACGACAACGGCTCCGGACATCAGGTTCTCGGCCACTCCGGGACCCGCGTTCCCGTGAACGCGCACCGTCGCGAGCTTGTTCATGCCTGCGCAGTAGTAGCCGACATGGCCCTGAATCTCCACGTCGATCTCCGCGTCGAGACCGCAGGCGACCGCATGGGCTCCGTTCGGGTTGAGGATGCGCCAGCTCCGCACGCCGCCCGCGAGCTCGTGCAGCCTCCGGTTGAGCTCCCGCAGGGGAGTGGACGCGAGATCGACGACCTCGACTCCGGTCAGCTCGGCGGTCTCCACCGCGTCAGACCAGCACCTTCTCCCACGCGTACACGACGGACGGTTCGGGCTCCCAGAGCCGTGCATCGGCTGCGCCCGGGAGGACGGCAATCGCCCGGTACTCGGACGACATCGCGACCCAATCATCCGTCTCGGCGAGCACGGCGGGCTTGCATGCGATCGGGTCGCGCAGCACCGCAAAGCCGTCCGCGGTGCCGACAAGGAACGTGTAGAAGCCGTCCAGATCGGCGAGCGAGCCCTCCAGGGCTTCCTCGAGCGAGGCGCCCTCCCGCATGCGCCAGGCGAGGTAGCCGGCCGCCACCTCGGTGTCGTTTTCGGTCTGGAACTCGATCCCCTCGCGGCGCAGCCGCTCGCGCAGGCGATTGTGGTTCGAGAGCGAGCCGTTGTGTACCAGGCACAGGTCGAGCCCCGTCGAGAACGGATGCGACCCCTCGGTCGTCACCCTGCTCTCCGTCGCCATCCTGGTGTGGCCGAGGCCGTGGCTGCCTTCGATGTCGCCGAGCCGGAATTGCTCGACGAATGCCTCCGGACGACCGACCTCCTTGTAGATCTCGATCACGCGTCCCGCGCTCATCACCCGCAAGTCGGGGCGGTGCCCTCGGATCCAGTCCTCCACCTCGCCTGCTTCCGCCTCGACGACGATCACGGCGTGATTGGCCCGGACACCAGCCTCATGGGCGCCGCCGAACGTCGCGGCAAGCTCGCGACAGAGAGCTTCCCACGCCATCTCGGGATCGAACGAGTAGAGCGTCAGCTTGCTCGAGCCGCTCGGCGCCGGGTCCCGGTAGACGGCGACGCCGGCGCTGTCCGGCCCGCGCTCGCTCATCTGCTCGAGCATGGCGGCGAGGTGGTGCCCGAGTCGAGGCTCGAGCTCGGGCGACTTGCAGAAGAGTCCGACGATTCCACACATATGGTGACTTCCTACACTCGTTCCATTGCCTTGCTTCCGAACTTTAGGCTTTCGGCCAGCACTTCATCCCCACTCTTCCTGCGGGCTGTATGGAGATTTCCTCCATACTCAGAAGCGCGTCAGGTACTCCTTGATCTCCCAAGGCGTCACCTGCTCGTGGTAACGGCTCCACTCGTCCCGCTTCACCCGGATGAAGTAGTCCACGTAGTCCTCGTTCCGGGCCTCGCCGAGCGCCTCGCGGATCACGTCGTCGCGCTCGAGCTCGTTCGTCGCGTTCAGGAGGTTGGTGGGCAGTGTCTCGAGCCCCCGCGCACGCAGCTCGTCGTACGGGATCGCGTAGAGGTTCTCCGAGTTCGGCTCCCCGGGGTCGATCCTGCTCTCGATCCCGTCGATGCCTGCCGCGAGGATTACCGCGGCCGCCAGATACGGGTTGCACGATCCGTCCACCGTCCGGTCCTCGACGCGGCCGGGAGCGGGAATCCGGAGCATCTGCGTGCGGTTGTTGTACCCGTAGCTGATCCACACCGGCGACCACGTAGCTCCGCTCGAGGTCGACCCCAGCTTGAGCCGCTTGTACGAGTTGACCGTCGGCGCGGTGACCGCGCTGTACGCCTTCGCGTGTTTCTTCAGGCCGCCGATGAAGTGGTACGCCGTCTCGGAGAGGCCGAGGCCGCGGGCGTCGTCCTCGTCGAGGAAGAGGTTCGTCTCGCCGTCCCATAGCGACATGTGGAAGTGGCAGCCATTGCCGGTCAGGTCCGTAAACGGTTTCGGCATGAAGGTCGCGAGCATGCCCTGCTGCTGCGCCAGCGTGTGCACCATGTAGCGGAAGAAGATCGCGCGGTCGCAACTTGCGAGGGCGTCCGTGTAGGTGAAGTTCTGCTCGAACTGCCCGTTCGCGTCCTCGTGGTCGTTGGCGTAGTTGCCCCAGCCGAGCCCGTTGACGTAGTTCGAGACCGTCCGGAGGAACTCGTAGTTCCGGGTGAGGCCCTTGAGGTCGTAGCAAGGCTTCTCGAGGTCGTCGAGCTCGTCGGCGATCTTGATCCCGCCGTTGCCGTTGCCGCGCAGCAGGAAGTACTCGAGCTCCAACCCCATCATGAACTCGTAGCCCGCGCCGCGAGCCTTCTCGAGCTGGCGCCGCAGGATCGTCCGCGGGTCGTAGGGCCACTCCTCGCCTTCCACGGTGATGTCGCAGGCGAAGCGGGCCAGCGTCGGCTCCCACGGCACGGGCGTGTAGCTGCGCAAGTCGGGGATCGCCGCGATGTCCGGGTCGCTCGGAATCTGCCCGATCTCGCCCGCGGCGAACCCGGCGAAGCCGGCGCCCTCGGTGACGAGGTCGTCGAGATGCGCCGCCGGTACGAGCTTGGCGCTCGGGCGTCCGTACATGTCGACGAACTGTGCGAAGTAGAACTCGACCCCACGCTCCTCCGAGAGGCGGCGGATCTCCTCCAAGCTGGGCGCGGCTGTCGTCGCCATCTGCGGCCCTCCCTTCCTCGGCTTAACCGGACGATAGCTCGCGCCCGAGCCCGTGCCGATGGCGGCTTTCTACAGCCGCGGGGGGCCGGATATGTCCAGAGCCGCCGTCCCGAGCGCCTGCCGGAGCTTCACGAGCTTCACTGCGATTTCGACCATCAACCAGTCGTCCCGGCGGAGATCGATCTCCGAGATCTCCATGATCCGCCGCAAGCGCTGGCGGAGTGTGTTCGGGTGAACGTAGAGAGCCTCGGCGGTCGCGCTGATGTTGCCGCGACGGTGGAGGAACTCCTCGAGCGTGCGGAAGAGCGACGTCGAACGCTCGCCGTCGTACGCGGCCAGCCGGCCGACGGCCTCCTGGTGCGAGTCCCGAACCGCCCCGTCGAGCGACATTGGGAGGAGGTACTTGTACGGACCGAGCTCGTCGTAGGTCATCACGCTTGGTTCGGCTAGAAGCACGGTCGTCCCAAGGAGCGCGTGGCGCGCCTCCTCGAATCCGGCGGGAAAGCTTGCTGCCCCCGTGCACACGTTCGAGACGCCGATGGCGACACACCCGCCGAGCTCGGACTGGATGCCTCGCAGGGTCTCGAGCAGCCGCTCTTCCCCGCCGGGCGGCAGGTGAAGGAGCGCCCGCATCGAGTCGTCGCGCCGGTCGAACAGCGAGCCCGAGGCGCCTCTCCTCAGCGCCTTCTCGAAACGGTCGTCGGCAGGACTCGCGGCGACTACGAGGTAGCGCTGGTCCAGGTCGCAGCCGAGCCGTGCGGCGCGCCCTTCGAGATCGCCGAGCACTTTGCCGCCCGCAAGCTGCTCGAAGAAGTCCTTGATCAGGTTCTTCTCGGTCAGGCGCTCGATCAACTCGATCTTCTTGATCGCGACCGCGGTCTGGTTCGCAACAGCCCGCGCCAGGTCGACCTCGGCCGTACCCTGGGCGTGAATGACTCCCAGCAGCTCGTCGCTCGCGACCAGCGGGATGGCGACTCTCGCCACCTGGCCGCGCCGCGCCAGTTCAGGGCCGAGCTCGGTGAGTGCGATCGTCGTGCGGCCCTCCGCTCCAGGCGGCGCCGAAGCGCGAAGTCTCAGCTGCTCGCTCGCAGGCTCGAGCAGATAGATCCGGCAGGCTTCCGCTCGCAGAAGCTCCCGCGAGCGCGCCGCCACGGCAGGAAGGAGGTCGTCGAGCGTCTCAGCGGCCGCAATCGCCTCGGCCAGCTCTCGCAGGTGCTCGAGCTCGCCTACGCGCCGCCGCGTCTCCTCGTACAGACGGGCGTTCTCGATCGCGCCGGCCAGGAGCGACGCGCTCGAGACGAGGAACTCGACTTCGTCCTCGGTGAACTCGCGAGGCGCCTCGGTGTGCATCGAGATGACGCCGATGAGCCCGCGGTCCTTGCCGAGGATGGGGACCGAGACGAGGGACTGGAAGCGCTCCTCCTCGAGCTCCGGGACGTACTTCACGCGGGAGTCGGCGAGCGCGTTGTCGCGGATGAACGCGGGCTTCTTCTGCTCCGCCACCCACCACGCAAGCCCTTCGCCCCGCTCGAGCGCTATCCGGCCGACGCACTCGCCGTACGGCGCGCTCGCTGCCTTGAGGATCAGCCGATCGCCGCCGTCCTCGACGAGGTAGACGAAGCAGGCGTGGACCGCGCTGGCCTCAGAGAGCAGGCGGACGACGGCCTTGAGAACTTCGTCCAGGTCCAGTGACGACCCCGCCGTCGAGATGATCTCGTGCAGGATCCTGCTCTCGTTGGCTGGGACCGCAGAGGTCGCCACCGGGGGATCGTACTTCGATTTCGCCGCACAACGTCATTTTTGAGCCGCGTCACGACCTCGAGCGGGGCGTGACGCTTGTCTGAACAAGCGGTGCTCGAACAGCGAAAATGCCCAAGACGCAATCATCGAGGGAAGGACAGGTAGCCGATGGCGAACATCCTCTGCGTGCTCTACGACGATCCCGTGGACGGGTATCCGCCGTCCTATGCGCGTGACGACATTCCGAAGATCGAGAGCTACTACGACGGCCAGACCACGCCGACTCCCGAGGAGATCGACTTCACGCCGGGTGAACTGCTCGGAAGCGTGTCGGGCGAGCTCGGACTGCGGAAGTTCCTCGAGGAGCGTGGGCACCAACTCATCGTGACCTCCGACAAGGACGGGCCCGACTCGGTCTTCGAGCGTGAGCTCCCGGACGCGGAGGTCGTGATCTCACAACCGTTCTGGCCCGCGTACCTGACCGCTGAGCGAATCGCCAAGGCGCCGAAGCTGAAGCTGGCGCTGACCGCGGGAGTCGGCTCGGACCATGTCGATCTCCAGGCGGCGATGGACCGCGGCATCACTGTCACCGAGGTCACGTACTGCAACAGCATCAGCGTCTCCGAGCACGTGGTGATGGTGATCCTCACCCTCGTGCGCAACTACCTCCCCGCCCACCAGTGGGTTCTCGACGGGGGCTGGAACATCGCCGACTGCGTGTCTCGGTCGTACGACCTGGAGGGAATGCAGGTCGGCACCGTGGCGGCAGGCCGGATCGGCTCGGCCGTGCTACGACGGCTGAAGCCGTTCGAGGTCGGGCTGCACTACACCGACCGGCACCGCCTTCCCACCGAGGTCGAGGAGGAGCTGGGTGTCACCTACCATCCGAACGTCGAGTCGCTGGTTCGAGTGTGCGACGTGGTGACGATCAACGCTCCCCTGCATCCGGAGACCGAGCATCTCTTCAACGACGAGCTGCTCAGCAAGATGAAGCGCGGCGCATATCTCGTGAACACCGCGCGCGGCAAGATCTGCGATCGGGACGCGGTCGCGCGGGCGTGCGAAAGCGGTCAACTTGCGGGTTATGCCGGCGACGTCTGGTTCCCCCAGCCTGCTCCGCAGGACCATCCCTGGCGGACGATGCCGCACCAGGGGATGACCCCACACAACTCCGGCACGAGCCTGTCGGCGCAGGCCCGCTACGCCGCCGGCGTCCGCGAGATCCTCGAGTGCTGGTTCGACAGCCATCCCATCCGGGACGAGTACCTGATCGTCGACGGCGGCAAGCTCGCCGGCGCGGGCGCCCACTCCTACAGCGCCGGCGATGCCACACGCGGCTCGGAAGAGGCCGCGCGGTTTGGAGCCCGATGAAGTGACGCGAAGCCGAGCGATTGGCCTCCTTTAACCTCCAGGATCCGGTCGAGCGGTTCCTCGACCGGATCGCTTCGGTGGAGCCGGCACCCGCCGGCGGCTCCGTCGCCGCTGTCGCCGTCGCGATGGCGGCCGGCCTCGTCGCGAAGGCGGCGCGCTTGGCGCACGGATGGCCGAAGGCGACTGAGGTCGTCGAGCGAGCCGAGGCCCTGCGCTCGAGGCTGGCGACGCTCGCTCTGGCCGACGCGGACGCTTATGCGAAGGTGATCGAGGCGCTGCGGTTGCCTTCGGATTCACCTTCGCGGGCGGCGGAGGTTGCGGGGGCGCTCTCCGGCGCCGCCGAAGTACCACTCGCGATCGCTGAAGCCGCGTCGGAGGTGGCGATGCTTGCCGCGCTCGTCGCGCAGGAGGGGAACGATCGGCTGCGCGGTGACGCAGTCGTGGCGGCCGAACTCGCGGAGGCCGGCGCGCGCGGGGCAGCCGAGCTCGTGGCGGTCAACCTGAGCGGACGCGACGATCCCCGCGTCCGGCGCGCGAAGGAGGTCGCGGCGAGTCTCGAGCGTGCCGCAAAGGAGTGCCAGGAGTAGCCGGACTTCCTGCCTACGTCAGCGTCACGACGATCTTTGCGTTGGCGCCGTTGGCCTGCCGCTCCCAGGCCTCCGTGACCCGCTCGAAGGGGTAGGTCTTGATGTCGAAGACAATCTCACCAGCGGCAGCGTGGCCGACGAGGCGCAGGTACTGCTCGCGGAACTCGTCCTTGGGGACCGCGAAGTCGGTGTAGCCGTAGAGCTCTCCCATCTTGCCGCGGATCGGCGCCGAGGCCAGCGTCACCTCTGCGCCCGCCGACTGGCCGATCTGGACGAGGCGCCAGCCGGGCGCGGCGGCCTGGATCGCGGCGGCCGCCGGCGGGCCCCAGAGCGTGTCGACGATGTGGGTCGGGCCGTCGCCGCCTGCTGCCTCCTTGAACGCCCCGACAAGGTCGTCTTCCTCGAGGTTCACGGTCGCGTCGGCCCCGAGCTCGGCCGCGCGCTTCAAACGCTCGGGATTACGGCCGACGGCGACGACGCGCTTGGCGCCGAGGAGTTTCGCCGCTTGCGTGACGACGAGCCCGACCGTGCCGGTCGCGCCGAGCACGAGCACGCAGTCGTCCTTCCGCACGGGTGCGCGCCACGCGACGGACATCCAGCCGGCCATCCCGGCAATGCCACACGAAGTCGCAATCTCGTCAGAGACCGCGTCCGGGAGTGGGATGCCGAGGTCGGCCGGTGCGGCCGCGCGCTCCGCCAGCAGTCCGTCGCGGGAGAGGCCAAGGCCATCGCTGAAGAGGTAGACGCGCTTGCCGTCGGGGGCGTGGCCGACGCCCTCGCAGCCGGGGACGTACGGGAGCTCCGGATGGCCGCCGAAGTAGCGGCCCGCACCGACGTTGACGTCGATCGGGTTGAGCGACACCGCCGAGACCTCATAGGTCGCCTCGCCCGAGGGCTCAGGCCGGTCCGCGAGCTCAGGCGGCCGACCGAGCTCGCTGATCACCGCAGCTCTCACTGAACGCCCTAGAAGTGCGAGGTGAGGCCGGCGCCGCTGGCGTCGCCGTCCACCGACGCTTCGTCTGGGCCTTCGCCGTCCTGGGCGTTCTCGTACCACGAGTACGCGTACTTGCCGTCGTCGAGCTTCTTCGCGAACTTCGACAGCTTTAGCGGATAGAACGTGTCGCACATCACGGCGAGCTCGTGCGTCTCGTGCATGCCGATCGACTTCTCCGCCAGCCCCGGCTGGGGTCCGTGCGGCAGCCCCGACGGATGCAGCGTGATCGAGCCGACGTCGACGCCTTTCCGCGAGCCGAACTTGCCGGAGACGTAATAGATCATCTCCTCCGACTGCAGGTTCGAGTGGTGGTACGGGATCGGCACTGCCAGCGGATCGAAGTCGAGCTTGCGGGGGCAGAACGAGCAGATCACGAAGTTCCGTCCCTGGAAGGTCTGGTGCGAGGGCGGGGGCTGGTGGATACGGCCCGTGATCGGCTCGAAGTCGTGCACCGAGAACGTCCACGGGTAGAGGAAGCCGTCCCAGCCCACGACGTCGAAGGGGTGGTAGTCGAGAACGTACGTCTGATACCCGCCGCGCACGCGGACCTTGACCGGGAACTCGCCCTTGTCGCGGTGCGTGTTCAACTGCGACGGCGGATGGATGTCGCGGTGATAGTACGGCGCGCCCTCCAGCATCTGGCCGTACTGGTTCCGGTAGCGGCGCGGGATCTCGATCAGTCCCGGCGTCTCGAAGACCAGATAGCGCTGCTCGCCTTCGGGACGGAAACGGTACGTCGTCCCACGCGGAACGACAACGTAGTCGCCTTCTTTGTAAGGGACGTCGCCGAAGATCGTTTCGAGCGTTCCCGACCCTTCGTGGACGAAGATCACCTCGTCGCCTTCGCCGTTCCGGAAGAAGTAGTCCATCTGCTCCTTGGGGCGGCAGAGCGAGATCTCGACATCGTCGTTCCACATCAGCACATGCCGCCCAGTGATCTCGTCCCCGTCGGCGTCGATGCCGTAGGTCTTGAGGTGGCGGTGCGCATGCGCGTCCGGAATCCACTCGTTGCGCTCGATCTCCTTGAAGTCGCCGACCTTCATCACGCGGCAGGGGGACTGGAGGTGGTAGAGGATCGACTCCATCCCGACGAAGCCCTCCATGCCCATGACCTCTTCCGTCAAGAGGGTCCCGTTGTCGCGGAACTGGATGTGTCGCTTGCGCGGAACGTCGCCGAGGCGCTGGTAGAAGGGCATCGCTAGAGGATATCCGCGGCCAGCGCAGCCAGCCGCGCACCGATCGCGGGTGCGAACTTGAAGCCGTGGCCGCTGCAGGCTGAGCCGATCACCACCCGGCCGCGGCGCTCCAGGATGAACTGCTCGTCGGCGGTGGTGGTGTACATGCACGTCTCCGTAGCGATTGGCTCGGGATCGGCGTCGGGGTGCGTACGGGCGACCCAGGCGGCGATTCGCTCGACGAGCGCGGGATCGGGCCCGCCTTGCTCATCGGGGCCCGCGGCTGCTCCGGCGTGGTGAGCGCCGGCCTTCAACCCGTGCAACGGGTCGTGCAAGGAGTACATGACGTGGCCACGAGTCTCGGGGTCAAGCCGCCCCACCGACGGAAGTGGGTCACCTTCCCGCCGGAAGTAGACCACGGTCTCACGCGTGGTCCGCACGGGCAGGTCCGGAAGCAGCGTCGTGGCCCATGGGCCTGCAGTCACAACCACCGCCTTCGCGTCAGCTTCGTCAAGGTCGACGACACGGGACCCTTCGCTAAGCCGCGCACCATGAGCGAGCGCACTGTCGACGAAAGCGCGGTGCGCGAGCTCCGCGCGGACAATGCCGGCCTCGGGTTGGTAGAGTGCGGCCCAACCGTCGGGGACGCCGATCGGCCAGCGCGCGCGAGCGTCGTCTGCCGCGAGCAGCTCATATTCCGCGCCTGCGGCATCGAGCGCGTCCCACGAGCTCTGCGCCGGGTCCTCGACGAGCTCGAGCAGCCCGTTCAGCTCGAGCAGCTCTGTGTCCGACTCCTGCTCGAGCTCACGCCAGCCGACGAAAGACTCCTTTGCCAGCTCGACGAACTCCACCTCCGGATAGGCAAGCCGAAAGATCCGCGACCTCCCGTGACTCGAGCCACGCGTATGGCCGAGGCGAAACTGCTCGACGAGCAGGACGTCGCGGCCCTCACGCGCGAGCGCACGGGCAGTCGCAGCTCCCATGATCCCAGCCCCGACGACCACGACTTCGGCACGCACGGGCCTATCTTGGTGTCAGCGCAGCGGGAGTGCGATTTCCATGCGCAGCTCCGGATCACTCTCCGAGTCGCAGAGTTAGAGAAGGGAGAAGGACAGGACGGCCCTTCTCCTCGCGCCTATTTGAGCTCGGCGCCGAACGTGCCGTAGAGCCAGTTCAGGTCGTCGGCGCGGTCGACGCGATACACGCCGCCGGTACCGGCACAGGTGCTGTCAGACCGTAGGACGTGACTCCGCCGACGACGCTCGAATTGCCCACGAAGTTCGGGCCGCCCGAGTCGCCGAAGCAGGTGCCACCGGTCGTAGTGTTGTTCGACAGGAGCAGCGAGAAGTCACCAGTGAAGCCCGAGTCGATCTGGAGAAGGTGCGGAGTCGCGACCATCCGGACTTTCTGGTTGTGCTCCTTCCACGAGGCGGCGTCCGGGAAGCTCTGCTGAAGCCCGTAACCCACGGCCGTGACGCGGGCGCCTCGGTAGTGCCCAGCGGTCGTCCCGTTCCCGCGCGTAATGTAGCCATGGATACCCGAACGTCAAGCGACGCGGTTGCGCAGCACGCCGATCCCCTCCACCGCCAGCTCGACGACGTCGCCGCGCTCGAGCCAGCGTCCATCGCCGTGCTCGAAGATGCAGCCGGTCCCGACGGTGCCCGACCCCAGGACGTCTCCGGGTCGCAGGTGCGTGTTGCGCGCAGCGTGGTCGACGATGGCGTCCCAGGAGTGATGCATGTCCGCGAGCTCGCCGCGGGAGCGCTCCTCCCCGTTGACACGCGCCACCATCGTTCCCGCGGAGCCGTCGAACTCGTCCGGCGTAACGACGACGGGCCCGAGGCTCGTGGCGAAGTCCTTGCCTTTCGCCGGGCCAAGGCCCACCTTCATCTCCGCGCGCTGCAGATCGCGTGCCGACCAGTCGTTCATGATCGTGAACCCGCCGATCCGACCCTCTCCGCCGATGATCGCTGCCACTTCGAGCTCGTAGTCGAGCTCGTTCGTGTCGGGCGGATAGGGGATCTCGTCCTCGGGCCCGTAGATCGCAGCCGGGTTCGAGAAGTAGAAGACAGGAAGCTCGTACCACTCGGGCGGCACCTCCTGGCCGCGCGAGGCACGGGCCGTCTTGACATGCTGCTCGAAGGCGTAGAAGTCGCGGACCGCAGGTGGATGGAGCACGGGCGGCCGCAGGTCGACATCCGCGAGCGCGTACTCCGCATGGCACCGCGCGGTCCCGCCACCCGAGAAGAACGCCTGCAGCGTCTGCGCGGCCACCTGGATGACCGTCTCGCCCTCGATGATCCCCGGCCAGCCGCGCTGGAGCTGCAGCTCACGCGGAGTGAACATGCAGAGGATCACGGCTCCGTGTGCACGATCACGTCGGCGATGTCGGGGCGCGCCCGCCTGATCCGCTCCTCGATCTCGCTCGCGCGCGCATGCGCGTCGGCGAGCTGACTGGCCGGATCGAGGCCGAGCGTGAGGTAGGCCATCAGGCCGTCGTCGGTGCGCAGGAAACGGAGCTCTCGCGGCTCCTCGCCGGTGACGTCGCGGACGATCCCGAGCACGACCCCTCGCTCGGCGCTGTCGTCGACCATCCTGCGCCCCTCCACCGCCTCGGCCAGCGGTTCGATATGCGTCTGGACGGAATCGACCTCCGGCACGGCAGCCGCGATCGCATTCTCGACCTCGTTCGCCACTTCATGCGCCTCCTCGAGGGTCAGCTCACCGGGCAGCTTCAGATGGAGCGACATCTCGGTCCGGTCGGCCACGTCGAGGACTGTCACGTTGTGGACCTCGCGTACGCCCGGCACGCCGAGCGCGGCGGCGTGCGCACGTTCCCGGATCGCGGCTTCGTCCTCCTGCGGCTCGACATGGACTACGACATCGCTCTCGGGGAGCGCATCGTGGAGTGCGGCCTCCACCTGGTCGGCTGCAGCGTGTCCCTGGCCGACCGCGGCATCGGGGGAGACGGTGATCACGACGTCGGCGAACTGTCGCCCTCCGGCCTGGCGCATGCGCAACCGCCGCAACCCGACGGCGGGCTCGATGCCCGCGATCGCGACACGTGCCGCCTCCTCGGCGTCGGCGGGGGCACGATCCATCAGCACATCGACGTTCCGCTTCATCAGCCGCGCAGCTGCCAGCAGGACGAGGACGGCGACGAACAGCGCCGCTGCCGAGTCGGCGCGCGCGTAGCCGGAGCGCACCAGCACGAGACCGAGCAGCACCGCGCCCGAGCCGGCGAGGTCGCTACCGAAGTGGAGCGCGTTCGCCGCCAGCGCTTCGCTGGCATACCGACGCGCCGCACGCCGCGACACGAGGGTCCGGCTGAAGTCGACGACGATGACGACAGCGATCACCGCGAACGCGTACCACGTCGCCTCCACCTCGGTCCCGCGAGATCCGACGAGATGGGTGACCGCGCGCCAGGCGATGAAGCAGCTCGCCAGAACGAGGATCGCCCCCTCGGCGAGCGCCGAGAGATGCTGAGCCTTGCCGTGCCCGTACTGGTGCGCCACGTCGGCAGGCCGCACGGCGACGCCGACCGCGAAGAAGGTCAGCAGCGCGGCAATGAGGTCGATGCCGGAGTGGAGCGCCTCGGAGACCAGGCCGAGGCTGTGCGAAGGCAGCCCGGCCGCGAGCTTGAGTGCGATGAGCCCAATCGCGGCGCCAACCGAGATGAGCGCCGTCCGCCGCTGAGGATCCATGCGGCTAGTGAAACAGAAGAGCCCGCCGAGGCGGGCTCTTCAATGACCCCCGGATGAGCCGGAGCTAGGAGTTGGCGATGTCGCCGGTGAACTGCTCGGTGACGCCGTTCGTCCCCTTGTCCTGCCAGTGGTGGAACTTCAGGGATTTGTCCGGCGAGCTGTACTCGAAGTTGAACTTGCAGCCCGCGTATCCGAGCGAACACGTGAACTGGGCTCCGGCGCCGAAGAACGCCGTGATGAAGGCAGGCGTGTCTCCGATGCAGGCCGCGTTGCAGGTCGCAGTCGGATTGAACGTACCGTTCGACACCGTGCCGGTGAGATAGCCGCGGAACTTGCCCTTGATGCCGGCGTTCACGAGACTACCGTGCTTCCCGGTCGTGTCACAGGCGCCCGGACTCTTTCCCGCCACAGTCAAGAAGGTGCCCTTGTCCTTGCGGGTCACGCGGAAGGTGCCGTTCTGGTTCTTCTTGACACTCCACTTGCGCGTGCTCGTATCCGTCGCCCATTTGACTCCGCACGTGCCGTTGTCGTCGACCACGACGAGCGCCGAAAAGCGGTTGTGGCCGAGCTTCTTGCCTTTGCCCTTGCCACCCGGATCGGCGAGGCCGGCTGTGGCGAGCACCAGGATGCCGGCGACGAGCAAAAGCGGTATGACGATGCGACGCATCTCTGATTCTCTCCTTTTTTGGGGACTTCTTGCCTCTCCCCGAGAGGACGTCTGCGGGCCGTCGTTCTTGCGGCGTGCTGCGCTACCCAGGTTGCCCTAGCCGACACCTTCGAGAGGCTGGCCCATGACACACCGCCGCGGGGAAGCGGCGAGAGCCTGTGTCGATCAGAGGTTGCCGCGCAGCGCCTGTTCCCGCTCGATCGCCTCGAAGAGGGCCCTGAAGTTCCCCTCGCCGAAGCCAACCGCACCGTGCCGCTCGATCACCTCGAAGAACAGAGTCGGTCGGTCCTGGGCCGTCTTGGTGAAGATCTGGAGCAGATAACCCTCCTCGTCACGGTCCGCGAGGATGCGCAGCCTGCGCAGGTCGTCCCAGTCCTCGCCGATCTCGCCGACCCGATCCTCGACGTCCTCGTAGTACGCGTCGGGGGTCGAGAGGAAGATGATGCCGCGTTCCTGCAGCGTCTCCACGGTGCGGACGATGTCGTCACTCTGGAGCGCCACGTGCTGCACGCCAGGACCGCCGTAGAACTCGAGGTACTCCTCGATCTGGCTCTTGCGCTTGCCCTCGGCCGGCTCGTTGATCGGGAACTTGATCTTTCCCTCGCCGTCGGCCATGACCTTCGACATGAGCGCCGAGTACTCCGTGTGAATCTGCTCGTCGGCGAAGTGGATGATGTTCGTGAATCCCATCGTGCGCTCGTAGAACTCGACCCAGTAGTCCATCCGCCCGAGCTCGACGTTCCCGACGACGTGGTCGATCAGCTTCAGGCCCACGCCCGTCGCCGGACGGCCGTTTGTCGGTGCGATCTCCTGAAAGCCGGGCAGGAAAGCTCCCGAATACTCCTTGCGGTTGACGAAGGTGTGGACGTTCTCGCCGTAGGTCGCGATCGTCGCAAGCTCGACGCGGCCGAAGTCGTCCTCGACCCAACGCGGTTCGGCCACGCCGCGCGCACCACGCTGCACGGCCTGCCGATAGGCCTCTCCCGCGTCGGGAACGGTCAGAGCGGTGTCCTTCACGCCGTCGCCGTGCGCGCAGGCGAAGCGCGTGATCTCGCTGTCGCCGCGCAGGCCGCTCGTCAGGACGAAACGGATGTCGCCCTGCTCCAGCAGATAGGAGGCCCGGTCGCGGACACCTGTCTCGGGTCCGGAGTAGGCCGTCTTCGCAAAGCCGAACGCAGTCTCGTAGTAGTAGGCGGCCTGCTTCGCGTTGCCGACGTACAGCTCGAGGTGGTCCCAGCCGTCGATCGGCATGAAGTCGGCGTTCTGCCCCATCAGGAAAAAGCTTAGCCGGAGTGCTGCGGGAATTCTCGACGTGAGCGAACCTAGGAGGGATTTGGACGGCCGCGCGGGCAAAACCCGCACGGCCTCTATGCGGCGCCGCCGAGTCGGCGCCTTAGCCGGAGTGCTGGGGGAATTCTCGACGTGAGCGAACCTAGGAGGGATTTGGACGGCCGCGCGGGCAAAACCCGCACGGCCTCTATGCGGCGCCGCCGAGTCGGCGCCTTAGTCGCGTGTTCCGCGAGGTGCCAGTCGCGCGACGACCTCGACTCCGCCCCCGTACGCGAAGAGGGCGACGTGCTCCGCCCGTGGGAATTTCTCCGCTCGGCCCTGCAGAGCCCGCTCGACCTTCCGCCGCATGGCCTCGTTGGAGACACCCGGGAAGCCAAGGCAGGAGTCACCATGCGCGGCCCACCCCATGAAGCGCGCCCCGGCGGCGTAGGCGAGCCGTGAAGTCTTCGTTTTGTCGCTGCAGGCGGGCGCTCCCCCGGGCCGCGCTTCGATCCAGTACTCGTCGGCGGCCAGACCCGCCAGCTCCTCGAATGTGAGCATCGTCACGCGATGAAACCGGCGCTCGGCGCAGAGCTGCAGGAAGCCGTACACGAGGGCGAGAGCCTACTCCGCGAGTGGCTGGGGCGCGCCTCGCCGCGACGCCAGCACGATCCCGCCGGCGATCGCAAGACCGCCCGCGACCTGAACAGTCGTGATCTGTTCGGAGAGCAGAATCAGAGCCACGATCGCAGCCAGGAAAGGCTGCAGGTTCGCGAAGAGTGACGCCCGCGAGGGGCCAACCCGATCGATCGCCGTGAACCACAGCAGGTTCGTGACGATGAGCGGACCGAGCACGGCAAAGGCAAAGCCGATCCACACGAGCGCACCGAAATCGAAGCTCTGATCGCGAAGCTGCGCGGAGCCGGCGAGCGCGAGTGGAACGCTCACCGCCAGCAAGAGGACCGCACTCAGGCGGAAGGGCGAATAGCGGCGCATCAGCGGGGAGATCGCAACGGAGTACGCGGCCCAGGTTGCCGAACCGGCCACAGCGAGCCCGTCGCCTTTGAGGTTCGCCGACAGGTCGCCCCCGGATCCGAGGGCGACGAGCGTCACGCCTGCGAACGAGAGCCCGGCCGCGAGCCAGAAGCGCAGGTTGAGCTCTTCGACCCTGGTGCCGGTTGCAAACAGAGCGGTGAAGATCGGGAGCGTCCCGAACAGCAGCGCAACCGTCGTCGCAGTCGTGAAGCGGAGGGCGTAGACGAAGCTCAATTGGTTGGCGAAGAGAACGAGGACGCAGAGGACGATGAGCGGAAGCTCCCGCCGTCCGATCCGCAGCGACCGCTCCCAGGCGAGCGTGATCGCAGCGAAGAGGAGGGCGGCGATGGAGTAGCGGACGGACGAGTAGGAGAGAGGCCGGAAGCCGTGGTCGAGGATGTACTTCGAGACGGTGAAATTGAGCGCCCAGAGACTGACCGTCGCGAGAAGCATCAAATCGGCGGTCGGACGGCGCACGGAGGCGAGACCGTAACCGTCCCTCATATCCCTCGATCGAGGGAGAGGAGGAGGCCCGGAAAGCCGACTTCAATGGTGTGCCCCTGCGCGCCGTCCTATGGCTCCTGCTTGCCGTCTTTGCCGGCACCACGATTGGCTTCCGGGTAGGACTCCCCGGATCCGATTCGGTGCCGCTCTCGGCCCCGTCGCCGACCCCTCAGGCGGCGGCCGGGCTTGCCTTCGCGCCTCCCGGCGGACGCCGAGTGATCCCCAAGGGGCTGACCCTCTCCGGGCCCTCGTCCGCGCCGGGCCTGCGCCCCCTCTCCGGTGTCGAGGCCGAGGCGCTCGCGCTGCGCGGCAGCTCGTCTGACGACGGCTCGCCGGCAGTCGGATTCAACGCCCCCCGCGCGCTCACCTTCCTCTCGGTGCCCGGCAATGCCGTCCCGTATTCGGCGGCACCGACCGACACGACGACTGCGACCACGACGACCCCGAGCTCGGCAGCTCCCGTTGGACCGCCGCCGGTGATCGACAGCGTCCGCACGCTGGCTCTGACCCCCTTCTCGGCGACCATCTCCTGGCAAACCAGCGAGCCCGCGAGCTCGCGCCTCGTCTACGGGCTCGACGGGCCCGTGATCTGGACCGCGCCGACCGCAACCGCGACCCAGCACCAGGCGACGGTGACCGGTCTGAGCTTCTCCAGCTCTTACGTGCTCGACGTGACGGCGACCACCGCGGACGGACGCAACGCCGTCGCCGACTTCCTCTTGACGACCCCGGCACTGACCGGCCCGGTGGATGTATCGACCCGCAACGGGGCGATCCTGCTCGACGGCCAGCCCTCGTTTCTGAAGATGGTCTGGGCCCAGTGTCCGGATGCAGTGGCCGGGAATCTTGCAGTCGGCATCGATCTGTTCATGGGCAACGGCTGCGGCACCGGCGCGCAGCTCGCAAGCTGGCTCGGCCGAAGCGCGTTCGCGCTCGCCGACGCGCACGAACTCGCCGAAGGACGTGCCGGCACAGTGGGCACGCATCTGCCGGACGAGTGGGACACACACCTGCCCGGCGACCTCACCCCCGCCGAGGCACAGGGTCTCGTCCCGGCGACGCCCGGTTCCGGCCCCCGCTTTCTCACGCTGACGAACCATTTCTACAGCCGGGCGGAGCCGCTGCCGCAGGGTCGCGGCATGTATCCGGCGCTCATCGCAGCGGCGGACGTGGTCGGCTTTGACCTCTACCCGCTGCAGAACTGGTGCCGTTGGGACAGCTTCCACGACGTCTTCGACTCGCAACTCGATCTCGTCGCGCTCGCACGCGGCAAGCCGACGTTCCAGTGGATCGAGGCACGCCAGATGGACTGTCACGGTGAGCAGCTCGATCCGACGCCCGAGACGGTGCGCGCCGAGTCGTGGCTCTCGATCGCTGGCGGCGCTCACGCAATCGGCTACTTCCCGAACAACTGGAGCGCTGCGGTCGGTACCGAGATTGCGCGCACGAACCACGAGATCGAGACGCTCGTGCCAGCGCTGGTCGAGCCGGCGATCGCGGCCAGCGCCTCCATCGGGAGCTTCGTCAAGGTCGGAGCCCGGGATCACAACGGCGCCGTGTACGTGATCGCGGTGAACGCCAGTCGCGTCGCGACGACCGCGACGATCACGGTTCCGGCACTGGGTGATCGGACGCTCCGAAGCCTCGACGGCCAGCACACCGTGCTCGCGGCCGGAGGCTCCTTCACGGATTCGTTCGGCCCGCTCGAAGTACGTGTCTACATCGCTGCACCCGCCCAGGGTTAGACACAGTTAGGCTTCCCGCCAATGCGGGAGCCGACGAAAGAGGACGTCGATGCGCTCGTCGGGCCGGCGACGCCGCACTTCGCCTACCAGCTGCGCGCGCGGCTCGAAGAGCTCGTCCTCGGCCTTCCCGACCGTCACCCGGTGAAGGAGTACGCGCGCGAGCAGATGGAGCTCCTGGACCGCCTTGGCTACGCGTCCTCAAAAGCCGAGGATGGCGGCCGGGAGCCGAGATCACGGCTCGGCTGGGACGAGGTGCCGAGCTCGGCGCCCGCCTACGACCCGCTCCCGCGCAGCTGATGGACCTCGCAGGCCGGTCCGTCCTCGTGACGGGCGGGACGCGGGGAATCGGCAAAGCGATCGCCCTCCGACTCGCCTCGCTCGGAGTTGCCCGCGTCGCTCTCGGCTATCTCCGTAACGACTCTGCCGCGGAGAAGGCCGCCGAAGATCTCCGCGCCGCGGGCACCGAGCCCTTGCTCGTCCGCGGCAACGTCGCCTCGGAGCGGGTGATCGGCGAATTCGCAGCGCACGGCCCTTACGCCGCCATCGTGCACAACGCGGCTACCGGCGTGATCCGCCCCGCCCTCGAGACGGAGGACAAGCACTGGAACTGGACGATTGCCACGAATTCCCGTGCGCTTCTGTCACTCGCGCGCGCGTGTGCGCCTGAGATGGAAAGGGGCTCGTCGATCGTGGCCATCTCGTCGCTCGGCGCGACCCGCGTGCTGGAGAACTACATTCTCGTCGGAACGTCGAAAGCTGCGCTGGAGTCGGTCGTCCGCTACCTCGCCGTCGAGCTCGCACCGCGTGGCATCCGCGTCAACGCGGTCTCGGCCAGCGTCGTCGAGACCGGCGCACTCGAGCATTTCCCGAACCGCGAGGAGATGCTGCGCTCTCTCGACCGCACGCCGGCCGGTCGGCTGGTCGAGCCGGAGGACATTGCGGGTGCGGTTGCGTACCTCTGCTCGGCCGACGCGGAGATGGTTCGCGGCCACATCCTAGTCGTCGACGGCGGCTTCTCACTGCTCGCCTGAGCGATGGAACCGACCGAGCACAACCGGCGAGCCTGGGACGAGATCCACCGGCAGCGCACGGAGGCGCTCGCGGGCGAACGCGGCCTGCCGTCGCCCGTGCGGCACGCGCTGGCCGGGCTCGAGAGCAAGCGCGTCCTCCACCTGCAATGCGGCACGGGTGAGTCGACCGCCGAGCTCGCCGAGCTCGGCGCGGTCGTAACCGGCGTCGAGTCCTCAGGGCCCGCACTCGAAGCTGCACGCGAGCGCTGGCCGTCGATCCTGTGGGTGCAAGCGGACGCGCAGGCACTGCCCGGCGAGCTGCGGCGCGGCCGGTTCGACCTCGTCTACGCCGGCCTGGGCTCACTCGCGCAGATATCGGACCTCGATGCGTGGACGCGCGGCGTCGCCGCGGCGCTGCGGTCGGGTGGCGATCTCCTGCTCTACGAGGAGCACCCGGTCGCACTCTGCGTTGACGGGCTGATGCACTGGCGGGAGAGCTACTTCGACGAGGGCTCGCGCCGCCTCGGCCAGCTGGTGACTGCGACCGCCGGTGCCGGCCTCGTCCCGCGCGCCCTCGAGGAATACCCCGCCCGGAGCGAGGGCTTCCGCCGGCACGATGCGCGCATCCCGGGCACGTTTCTCCTGTACGCGCAGAAGCTCTAGCCCCCGTTTGGCAAGCAACGCTTAGGGGGACGCTCCGACCGTGGGCCTCCCCGTCAGCCTCATCCTGATCGCCGTCGGCGCCATCCTTGCCTTCGCGGTCCACCAGGATCCGAATCCGTCCGTGGACATCGACGTCGTCGGCTGGGTGCTGATGCTCGTCGGCCTCTTCGGGCTCGTGCTGTCCCTGTTCTTGTGGGAGCGACTGGGACCAGGCTACTGGGGGATGCACCGCGGCTATCCGGCCGAGGGGCCCGCGCCGGGCCGCCGCGGCTACGGTCGGCGTCGCACGGTCGTGGAGGAGGAGGAGCCGCCGGGGCCACCCGGGCCGCCTCCCGAAGCGCCCGCACCTCCGTAACGAAAGTTTCACAGCGGTCTCACACCTCTTTGCCAACCTCCGCGGGTGAAGTTCCTGCTGGCAGCGACGGCTCTCGTCCTGGCGCTTCCTGCCGCAGCACCCGGCCTGCCGGCAGCGAATTGCGCCCGGACATCCGTTGCGATGAAACCGCTCACCGATCTCGGGGCCACGAAGTACCGCGGCTACCGCGGCGGCCTCTACGCCAACGGCAAGAACGTCGCGCCGAAGGCGTATCGCAAGACGGGTCTCGCACGCGCGAACAGCATCAAGCCGATTGACGGCAAGATCGTCCTACTCTCGATCGGGATGTCGAACACGACGCAGGAGTTCTCCGCCTTCAAGCGGTTCGCAGACGCAGACTCGCGCAAGAACCCGTCGCTCACGATCGTCGACGGCGCGCAGGGCGGCCAGGACGCAAGGATCGTCAGCGACCCGAACGCTCGGTTCTGGACGGTAGTCGCCCTTCGCCTTTCGCTGGCTGGTGCAACGCCCACACAGGTGCAGGCCGTCTGGCTCAAGGAGGCGCACGCGCGCCCCACCGAGCCCTTCCCCGCCGATGCGAAGTTGCTCAAGACCGACCTCGGTGCGATCGTCGGGAACCTGCGCGACAAGTTCCCGAATCTGAAGCTCGTCTACGTGTCGAGCCGAACCTACGGCGGTTACGCGTCCACGGCTCTCAACCCCGAGCCGTTCGCATACGACAGCGGCTTCGCCGTGAAGTGGCTCGCCCTCGACCGCATCGCCGGAAGGCTGAAAGGCCCATGGCTCGCGTGGGGCCCGTATCTCTGGACGAACGGCGAGCAGAGACGGAAGGACGGCCTCGTCTGGACGTGCGCGGACACGCGTCCTTCGGACGGAACGCATCCGTCTCCAAGCGGACAGCAGAAGGTGGCGCAGCTGCTGCTGAAGTTCTTCACGACGAACGCGACTGCGCGTCCGTGGTTCGTCAGCTCAACCGGCTGAACGCTTCGTCGAGCTCCTCGTCCGAGGAGGCGCCGCTTGCGGCGCCGCCTTCAGGACGCACGGGCTCTGCCCGTGCGTCCGTCTGAAATGACCGGTCGAACCGATTGCACTCATTTCGAAACCACACCGAACCCGTTGCGGCGGCCGATCAGCCGACCAAGCGTGTCCGCGGCGATGTAGCCCGCGATCTTCGGGTTCTCCTGTAGCCGCCGCAATGAGTATGAGTACCAGTGCCGTCCGAACGGAACATAGATCCGCAGCCGGTGACCCTCACGCACGAGCTCGTCACCCAACTCGCGCCGCACGCCGAGCAGCATCTGAAACTCGTAGTCCTCATGCCCGAGCCCGGCCTCAGAGACCAGTCGCCGTCCCTCCCCCAGAAGCCACTCGTCGTGCGTCGCGATCCCGACGTAGCACCCGGCCTCCAGCAGCGCCTCCAGCGAGCGAACGTATGAAGCGCGCACCTCCTCGAAATCCTCGTACGCGACCTCGGGCGGCTCGACGTAGATGCCCTTGCACAGTCGCACGTTCGGTTTGAGGTCTACGAGTGTCTGGATGTCCCCGATCGTTCGACGCAACGTCGCCTGCAGCACGATGCCGACGTTGTCTCGGCGGGCCGACCGCAGCTCGCGGTAGAGCCGCAGCGTGTCGTCCGTCGTCGAGGAGTCCTCCATGTCGATGCGAACGAAGTTCCCGCGTGACGCTGCGTCCTCGACCACGGTGCGCAGGTTGTCCCGGCAGATCTCGTACCCGAGCTTGAGCCCGAGCGCAGTGAGCTTGACGCTGACGTTCGAGTCCAGCTCGCAGCGCTCGATGTCCGCAAAGGCATCCTGGTACGCGCGCACGATCGCAGCGGCGTCTTCCTCGTTCGTGATCTCCTCGCCGAGAACGTCGATCGTCGCCAGCTTGCCCTCGTCGTTGAGGCGCCTGACGGTCTCACGTGCGTCCTTCAGCTCGGGCCCGGCAATGTAGCGCTGGGAGAGCTTCTGTACGACCGGCCGCGGCACGGCCGGCAGGATTCGGACAATCGCGCGGTCGAAGATCGCCACGGGCGGGCGGTCTTAGCTCTCGCGCATGAAACCCTGGCGTGCGGCTGAAACGAGCGCCACTGCCTCGGGGAAGAGCAGGCGCATCGCGTCGCGGAGCGCGATCGCCTGCTCGTCGGCGGAACCCTGGACCTCGATCTGCGAGATCGCGGCGCCGGTTAGCTCGACGGCGGTGTTCAGCGTCAGCGTCGCGAACTGCTCCCGCTGAGCGCCCTGCACCGACTCCGCCTGCTGCTCTGCGAACTCCCTCAGGCCGCGCAGGAGGTCCTCAGGATCGCCGCCGAGGTTGAACTCGAATCCACCTTCCATGCCGCAAGCATAGGGAACGGTGGTCGGTTAGGGTCGCACCCGTGGAGGAGCGGGCAGGCGTCGTCCCCTCTCGCCGGACGGAAAGAGACTGGCCGCGCATGGATCCGCCGAATGTCCTGTGGTTCTTCGGGGCGATCACGATTGCGTTCGCGGTCAACCTGCTTCTGACCACCTTTCCGAACTCCCACAACGGCCTCTGGATCTTCCTGGGGGCGCTCGGCTTCTTCGTGGGGTTCGCGATTGCCTCGCTGTTTCTGCTCAGCTCCTCGTGGTGGGTGCCGGCCGGACTCGCGGCGGCACTCGCCGTTTTGCTGGTTCCTGGCGTAGCGATCGGATTTCTGAAGCTGATCGACGTCTGGCCGGAGGATCCGTTCTTCCAGCCGTTCTCGGACTTCAGCGGCTGGGCTTTCGTCGTCGCACTCCTGACGGCTGGAGCCGGGATCGTGGCATTCGTGGTGACGCGCTTCGCGTTCATCCTGGCCGTCGTCGTCGCCACCGCCCTTGTGGCCTCACAACTGCTCGTCCCGGCGTTCGAATCGCCGCCGGACGGCGACGACTACGCCACGATGGCGATCGTCATCGGCGCGGCCCTCGTGATCGTAGGTGTGTTCCTGGACGCCTTCGGCCGCCGCCGTGATGCGTTCTGGTTCCACGCGCTCGGCTTCTTCGCAGTCGCCGTAGCACTCGTCTACTGGGGTTCCGCCTCGAGCGGCAACCACGAACGAGGATGGATCCCAATGCTCATCGCCGGTGCGGCCGTCTTGCTTGTGGCGGGTCCCACGCGTCGAGCGACATGGGCCCTCTACGGCGTTCTGGGCTACTTCGCGCCGCTCGCCCGCTACATGATCAAGGGATTGAACGAGAACAGCTGGCCGTTCGCGCTCTTCCTGCTCCTCCTCGCCCTCAGCATCTTCCTGCTCGGAATGGCGCTCCACCGCTACGGACGGCTGTGGGCCGACCGATTCGTCCGCCGGCCTCCGCCCGGACTGGAGCCACCGGCGCCGGTGCCGTAGGAGGGGCCTGGCGAAACGAGGCACCGCGAGGTCAAAGAAATGTTTGAGCTTGACCTGCTCTGAATTGCCGATGCGCAAAGGGCCGGAGGTTAAGCGAGCGAAGCCGCTTAACCGCGGGCCGAACTTTCGCGTGCGGCGACGCGAAGCGCCGCTGCACGCGGACCACGATCCTGCGCCAACCGGAAACCCAATGAGAGTGCGCGGGCTCAGCCCGCGCACGCTCCCCGCGAAGCGGCGAACCAGTCTCCGAGCGAAAGCGCAGCTTTCGCTCGGCCCTCGAGTTAACGCTTCGTCACAACCGAGACGCCGCCCATGATGCTGAACGCGCGCACCCGCACGACCGGTGCACCGGGCGGCAGCGACTGGCGGCCGCGGCGGTAGCCCCTGCCGCCCATGATCGAGAAGCCGGTCAGGTCGACGTCAACGCCTTCGGGCACGATGAGATTCGCTCCGCCCATCACGGAGAGCACCGTGATCGTCACGTCCGGACCTTCGAGCTCGGCCTGTCGAAGGTCGAGGTTGGCTCCTCCCATGACGGTGACGACGTTCGTTCGCGCACCAAGCCGGAAGCGGCCTCGGCGGTCGGCGCCTCCCATCACGGCGACGATCCACTTCGCGGACGCCCTCCGCCGTGCCGGCACCGTGGCCGGCTCCGCGGGGAGATCGCGCGTGAGCTCGTCGAGCTGTTCGCGCGTGCGCGCTTCGTAAGCGGATCCCATTCGCTGCGCGAACTCCTCGAGTGTCAGGCGCCCGTCGACGGTTTCACGGCGCAGAAGCTCGACGGTGCGATCGCGTTCGGCGTCTGAGGCAAGAAGGACGGGCTCGCTCAAGTCAGCTCGAGTTTGTATTTCGACTCCACGTCTTTCGCAAGCTCTTCGACGGCGGGAAGTGCGCCCTGAATCGCAGCGGCGACGCCATTCTGTGCCTCGGCACCGACAGAGTCGAGGTACGACGGGGAGGCAACGCGCAACTCTGCCGGGACCGACCCGTCCACGCTCTCCTCCGCGATCTCGCACAGCGCTGCGATCGAGGCAGCGTCGCGGACGAGCTTCCGGCTCAGCAGAGGGGAGCCCTGGTCGTCCAGAGCGAGCCAGCTCTGCGTTCCGTCGGTGGCCTCGAACCCGCACAGGTACACCCGTTCCCCACCGGCGGGCTCGGCGGGGAGCACCGCTGCGAGCTCTTCGCCGGGATGCGCGTAAGCCCCAGCGGCGGCGGCGATCCGGGTGACGTCTTCGCTCAACCCCACCCCGCCAAGCATAGACTCGCGCCGTGCCAGGGGCCGTCTCCGCGCGGACGCTCTTCGCCCCGCTCGGGCCGACGTACGACCGCTACGCCGCCGTGCTCTCCTTCGGCCAGGACCCGCGCTGGCGCCGATTTCTCGTCTCACAGGTGGAAGTTGGCCCGCAGGACACGGTGCTCGACGTGGCGACCGGGACCGGCGCGGTGGCCCGCGAGCTCCTCGATCGCAAGCACTGCGCTGTCGTCGGCCTCGACCAGAGCCCGGAGATGCTCGCGGAGGCGCGCCGCCGCCTGCCCGAGAGCGTGAAGCTCGTGGAGGGAAGCGCGGAGCGCCTGCCCTTCCCGGACGAGAGCTTCGACGCCCTCACGTTCACGTACCTCCTGCGGTACGTCCCGGATCCGCCCGCGACGCTGCGCGAGCTCGCGCGGGTCGTGCGTCCGGGCGGCACCATCGCCGGGCTCGAGTTCGCCGTGCCGCGCGGAGCGTGGCGCCCACCCTGGGAGCTCTACGTCCGCCTGGGCCTGCCCCTTGCAGGTCGGTTGATCTCGCCGGGCTGGGCGCAGGTCGGCGGTTTCCTCGGCCCCAGCATTCGTGAGTTCTACGAGCGCTATCCGGAGGAGCGCTTGCTCGAGCTGTGGCGCGCGGCGAGCATCCCGGACGCGAGGTCAAGGCGATTGAGCCTGGGCGGAGGACTCGTGACCTGGGGGCGCCGCTCGTGAGCGGGGCCACCCGTCCCGCGTTCTACGCACTCGCGCCGGGTGGATGGCGCGATTACGTCACGCTGCTCCACCCGCCCTACACCCTCTGGCATCTCTCCTACGTCTGCATCGGCGCGGCACTCGCGCCGAAGTTCCGCTGGGACATCCTCGGCCTCGCGCTGCTCGCGTTCTTCCTCGGAATGGGGATCGCGGCGCACGCCCTCGACGAAGCGCGCGGCCGTCCGCTCGCGACCCGGATCGGACGCAGGACGCTCTTCGCCTTGGCCGCGCTCTCGCTTGCCGCAGCGACCGCCATCGGCGTCATCGCGGCGGTGTGGACGAGCCTCTGGCTGCTGGCCTTTGTCGCCGCAGGCGCCTTCATCGTGATTGCATACAACCTCGAGCTGTTCGGTGGCCGGTTCCACGGAGATCTGTGGTTCGCCCTGGCCTGGGGAGCGCTGCCGGTGCTCGCCACGTTCTTTGCCGTGGCCGAGACGATCCGCCTCGAGGCGGTCTTCGGTGCCGCGTTCGCGGCGCTGCTCAGCCACGCCCAGCGGCGGCTGTCGACTCCCGTCCGGCTGGTGCGCCGTCGGGTGGTGAGTATCTCCGGCCGCATCGACCTCTCGGACGGCGAAGCCATCCCGATCACGCGCGAGACCCTGACGGTCGAAGCCGAGCGCGCCCTCCGGGCACTCACGGCCTGCGTCGTCGCCCTCGCAGTCGCACTGGTCCTTCTCCGCGTAACCTGACGCCGTGCAGCTCGTTCCGATCGCGCAGATCGTCTTCGCCGTGGCCGCCGCGATCGCGGCCCTCTCACTCTTGGGCGCGTCATTCGATCGCGTCCACGGTCGCCTCCTCGTCGGTTTGGCCTGTCTCCTCGGCCTGACCGCCGCCGCGGCGTGGGTCGCCGTCGGCCTGCGTCCGGGGATCAGCCTCGCTGTCGCGGCCGGCGGGATCACGCTTGCATTCGCCGCCGAGCTCGCCGCCATCCGGGTTCCTCGCCTCGTGCGCTCCGCGCGCCGGGTCGAAGAGCAACTGTCGCGCGCGCAGGCGCGTCTCAACTCCTTGATAGCGCGCGAAGCTGAAGAGCGGAGCACGGAGCTCGAGCACGCGCTTGCGCGGGCGCGGGCCGACTCGGTCTCGATCCTCGAGGAGCAAGAGCGCCGAATCGCAGAGGAGCGGCGGGCCGCCGTTCTCGAGCGTTCGCGGATCGCCACGGACGAGCTCGGCGAGGCGTTGACGGCCGCACAGCAGCAGGTGGACGCGCGGCTCAACGCGTGGCGGGACGACCTCGAGCGTGCGCAGAATGCCGTCACAGATCAACTCGCCCAGCTCGCCCAGCGGCAGAAGCAGTTGATCTCCGATGCAGAGGTACGCATCGCCGCGGACGCCGAGCGGCTCGAGGCGGAGAGTGAGCAGCAACGAGCGGGCCTCGTTCGCCTCCGCGACGAGCTCAACCGCGCAATGAAGGAAACAGTCGAGGCCGGAACTGCCGAGGTCGACACGTACGCGTCGGAACGAAGACGCGCGCTGCACGAGCTCAACGAACGGATTCGACGCCGGGAGCGTCAGCTCACAGAGCTGATCGAGCGAGAGGAGACGGATGCCGTGAACCGCATCAAGATGAGCTTCGCCGACGTCGAACGCCGGCAGAGGGAGCAACTCGAGCGAGTCCTCACGCGCGCGACCTCGAGTTACTCGGAGGCGGCCACACAGCAGTTTGCGGACATGATCAAGACCTCGCGCGAAGCCGCCGCGACGCGCCTTTCCCGCGAGCTCGATCGTGCGGTGCAGGCTTTTGCGCGCGAAGCCCAGTCGGTGCTGGCGGAGCGACTCACGCAGGTGGGCGATTCCGGAGCACAGCGACTCGAGCAGCGGCTCGGACAGGTCACGACCGGCCTCGAGCGGCAGCGGTCGGACGCGATCGCCGAGTTCGAGGCACGCCTCTCCCATGCCGAGCAGGAACTGCGCCGGCGCCTCGACGGGCTGGCAGCGGATACGGAGGCCGAACGCGCCGTGCTCGAGGCACGCCTGAGAGAGCTGTCCCGGCGCATCGACGAGACGCTCGCCCGCACCTAGGTCCCCGTTTCAGACACCACCCCGCGGCAAACAAATACGGGAAGGGTTCGTCTATGAAACGGCGAACGACGCAAACCGTGGGCGAGACGACTGAAATCATCGAACCGGCTGGCGACGAGCGCTCGAAAGTCGAGAGCTGGCGTCTGCACGTCTTGATGGAGGCGGGATATCCGCTTCCGCTCGCGGAACGGCTGGCCGGCAGCGAGGCCGACCTGCACAGGGCAGTTGCGCTCGTGCGTCAGGGCTGCTCGCCCGAGACTGCCGCCGAAATTCTCATTTAGCGCGCACTTCCGCGTCCACGCGCGTGGCATGCTGACCGCGTGGCGAAGGCCGAGGCAATCCAGTACGGAGACCGCAAGGTCTACTCGGTCGCGTCCTTCAACGGAGGCGTCGCCGAGTGGCTCCAACGCCTGCCGACCGTCTGGGTCGAAGGAGAAGTCACGGAGCTCCGTCGGCACGCCCGCTGGCAATCGGTCTTCTTCACTCTCAAGGATCCGAATGACGGCGCCTGTCTCGGCGTCACGATCGCGCGCAGCCGCTTCGACGCCCTGCGGCTCGACCTGGCGGACGGCGAGCGCGTCCATGTTTTCGGACGGCCCGAGCTCTTCGCGGCGCGCGGCGACTTTCGCCTGCGCGCACTTTCCATTGAGCGATTCGGGCTGGGCGACCACCTCGCGGCACTCGAGCGGCTGAAGAACAAGCTTGCCGCGGAGGGAGTGTTCGAGCGCAAACGTCCGCTCCCGTTCCTCCCGCGCCGCGTCGGGCTCGTGACCGGAAACGACGCTGCTGCGAAGCGGGACGTGCTCGCCACGATCACCGGCCGCTTCCCGGCCGCCCGGATCGTGGTCGCCGAAGCGTATGTGCAGGGACCGCTCGCGGCGGGCACGATGATCGACGCGCTTCGCCAGGTCTGCGCAGTTCCCGAGGTCGACGTGATCGTGCTCGCGCGAGGCGGCGGGAGCTTCGAGGATCTACTCCCGTTCAGCGACGAGCGGCTCGTGCGCGCGGTGGCCGCCTGCCCGGTGCCGATCGTCTCGGCGGTCGGTCACGAGCAGGACACACCCCTCTGTGATCTCGCCGCCGATGCTCGTGCGTCGACGCCGACCGGCGCTGCACGCCTCGTCGTTCCCAACGCCACCGACCTGCTCAGCCGGCTCGACCGCTCGCGCACCGGTCTCGCGCGCGGCGCGCGCGGGGTGCTCGAGCGACGGCGCCAGCGACTCGTGCAAGCGCATGACCGTCTCCGGCGCGCCCCCGCTCTGGCCGTGGAGCGCAAGCGTTCGCGACTCGAGCAGGCCGCGGGTCGCCTGCGTGCGCTTTCTCCCCGCGCAACCCTCGAGCGCGGGTACGCGATCGTGCGGACGGGCGACGAGATCGTCCGCTCGGTGTCGACCGTGTCCGTGGGCGATCCGCTCGAGGTCGAGGTCGCGGACGGCCGCTTCGGAGCACGCGTCGAGTGAGCGAGGCACCCAGCTTCGAGGACGCGCAGCGCGAGCTCGAGCAGATCGTGGAACGGCTGGAGCGCGGCGACGCAGGCCTTGACGAAGCAATCCACCTGTGGGAGCGCGGCGAAGAGCTCTACAAGCTCTGCGTCGGCAAGCTCGATGCAGCGCAGGGAAAGATCGAGGAGCTGGCGAGTCGCGCCGACTCGGCGAAACCCTCGAGCGGCTAGCCTCGCTCAAAGGAGCAGTTCTCGCGGCGCCGACTCCGGCAACCCCTCGCTTAGCCGACCTCAAGCTCGAGCTTCTTTACGTGGCGGCCGTCTCTCCATCCCCAATCGGTGAAGGTCTTCGGCAGCGCGACTGGGGTCGCCGCTCAGGGAGACGGTCTCGGCCGCGGCCATGGGTTCGACGACCACACCGCCGAAGATCAGGCACGGGACGCCCACATCCGCACAGCGCCGCGCGACCTCGCCCGGCGCCTTGCCGCGACTGGTCGTCTGGTCAACCGTGCCCTCGCCGGTGACGACCAGGTCATAGCCGGTCGGATCGAAGCCGACGCGGTCGAGCACGAGCGGCGCGCCCGGGACGAGCTCTGCGCCGAGGTACGCCAGCGCCCCACCGAGACCGCCCGCGGCGCCGGCACCCGGAACGTTTGCATACGGGGCGAGCTCGGCCATCGCCTCGAGCCGCGCCTCGAGCTCGAGCGCCTGCCGCGGAGTCGCACCTTTCTGGCTCGCGAACACACGCGCTGCATCGAGCAACGGCACATCGACGTCACACGCAACACGCGTCGGTGCCGGGAGCTCGTCGAGCTCGTCCAGCAACCCTCGGCCGCCATCGACATTCGCGGTCCCGCCGAGGCAGACGAGCAGCTGACTCGGATGCCCGACGGCGCGTATCAGCTCACCGAGGCCGCGCGAGGACGCGTGCATCACATCGAAATGCGCTGGATCGAGAGGGATCGCCTCCGCCGCCTCCACCGCAGCGGTGCCGTCCGGCAGCGTCAGCCAGCGCGCGACGCGCGATCGACCGAACGCGTCGGAGACCTCCGCCAGGCGCCACTCACCACCCAAGCCTGCGCGGAGGACAGCGAGCGTTCCTTCGCCGCCGTCCGCAACCGGCAACTCGTCGACGTCGGCCCAGGTGCGCAATCCCTCCGCGAGCGCAGCGGCCGCCTCGCGTGCCGAGAGGACGCCCTTGAGGCTAGCCGGACACGCCAGCGCGCGTGGGCGTGGCATCGGCCTCCGCGGGCGGCTCGGGAGCCGGCTGGTGCGCGGGAGGCTCGGCCTGCGAGGCGTCCGGCATCACCTTGAGCATCGCGAACGACAGCCCTTCCCGCGCGAGGAAGATCAAGCCGACGCCGACGCCGACCGACGCCTCGATCGCCTGCAAGCCGAAGCCGAACGCGATCCCATTCGCCTTCGCCACGCCGTAGTAGCTGAACAGCGGCAGCGCGACAGCCGCCTGCACGAGCCCGATGTTGCCGGGCCAGAGCGGGAACAGCGTCGCCACGTTCATCAATACGAGCACGAGCCCGGCGGCCGGGAGCGCCTCGTGGATCCCGAAGGCGCGCATCGCCGTGTAGACGGCGAACAGCTGACACGCCCAACCGAGCACCTGAAACAGCGCCGCGAGCGCGGCCGCGCCGGGACGGCGCATCACGCCGAGCCCGTAACGGCCCAGGCGGACGACCTTCCGCACCGCGCCCAGCCCTTCCTCGAGCCGGGTCAAGCGATGGTCGCGCGCGCTCATCACTGCAACCGTGAAGAGCGTCACGCCCAGCACGACGACGCCGATCAGGCTCGTCGAGGCCCAGTTCGGGATGTGCGCGGTCAGCACCACGTACACGATCAAGGCGATCACCGCGACGAGATCGAAGACGCGGTGCGCAAACACGGTCCCGAGGAGGCGAGCCCAGGCTCCCTCCTGCTGCATCCTTCGATTGAGCACCGCCACGCGCGCGAGCTCACCGATGCGGCCCGGCAGGACCGCGTTGGCGAACAGGCCGACGGAGAACGCAGAGAAGACAAGCGGGAAACCAGGATGTGGTCGTGGGAAGGCCTGGACGATCACGGTCCGCCAAGCGATCGCCCGCACGAGCACCGAGAGCAGGTTCAGCCCCACGGCGGCAGCGACCCAGCGCCATTCGACCGCCTCGAACGCGTCGACGACCCCGCTCCAGGCCGGGCCACGCCACCAGAGCAGCGCGACCACGCCCCCTGCGGCCACCAGGACGATCCCCGCGCGGATCCACCCACTGCGGAGAAAGCTCAGGATGCCGCCACCTGGCGCTCACGTCCCGCGACGCTCTCGTAGATCTCGGCCAGCCTTCGCCCGATGTCGTCCCACGAGTAGCGCTCGAGCGCAAGCCGCCTCGCTCCCTCGCCGAGCGCGGCCCGACGAGGCTCATCATCGAGCAGGCCGACGAGTGCATCGGCCAGCCCCTGCTCGTCGCCCGCCTGAAAGGAGACGGCCGCCTCCTTCGTCATGACTTCACGGTACCCGTCGATGTCGGACGCAACGACGGGGGTGGCGCACGCATATGCGCGCGTCAACACCATCCCGAAGCTCTCGCCGCCCAGCGACGGCGCCACGAGCGCCTTTGCCCGCAGCAGCTCAGACGTGAGCTCCTCCTGCGAGAGAAATCCGAGCACGTCGACGCCCTCGTCGGGCACACGCTCCCGCGTCATCAGCAAGCGAACGGCTAGCGGATCGGCCCCGACCACTCTGAGCCGCGCGCCCGTGCGCCGCCGGATCTCCGGCCACGCACGCAACAGCACTTGAAGGCCTTTCCGTGGCTCCTGCCGCCCGGCGAAGACGACCTGATGCTCGCGCGCGTGTGCATGCGCTTCGGGCGGAATCAGGACGCCGTTCGGCAGCACCTCGTACTCACCTGGGAACCAGGCCGCCGCCGTGTCGCGGGCGTGCGGCGAGACCGCGATCCGGTAATCCAGCCGGTCGGCGAGGAAGCCGAACAACGACTTGCCTACCTTCATCCACCCGAGCGGGCCGTTCGCGTGGAACGTCGCCACGCAGGGCACGCGGGCAAATGCGAGCGCGGCGATGCAGATTGCAGGGGTCATCGGCTCGTGGACGTGCAGGACGTCGAACCGCTCACGCTCGAGCGCGCGCCGGATTGCCGGCACGGAACTGGGCGAGAGCACGATGTTAGGGAGCGATCCGTTCGCCGGCACGATCACGGAGCGGCCGACCGGGATCACGTCAGGCGGCGGATGCCCGTGCCGCCCGAGCCGCGGGTGGAGCACGCGCGTGAAGCTTCCCGGCGGATCGTTGCCCATGATCGTGCGCGTCTCGACGCCCTGGCGCCGCAGTGCGTCGGCCTGCAGCTCTGCATGCTCGATCACTGCACCCCAGAACGACCAGGAGTACGGGACGACAATCCCTACCTTCATTCCAGCGGAGGATACGGACTGCGAATCTGGCCGGTCCGTCGCCTACCGGATCTTCTGGGAGAAGACCTCTCTCAGCGTCACACCCTCGATACCATCCCGGCCGCCTCCCGACAAGACCTAGGGTGGACAGCCTCCGAGATGTGCCGACAGGTGCGGCTCATCTCGTCTTCATCTTGTGGGCACCGTAGACGATGTCTGCGGGGATCTGGCCGCGGGTGAGCCGGCCGGTGTGGGCGCGGTCGGAGTTGTAGTAGGTGATGTAGCGCTC